>Ga0209534_10004152_pt1 | contig 13465 bp, 10 predicted proteins | sample COG_07_FD_184751 | JGI IMG/M metagenome (GOLD analysis project Ga0209534, IMG submission 184751) | Pelagic Microbial community sample from North Sea - COGITO 998_met_07 (SPAdes) (version 2) | ecosystem: Environmental > Aquatic > Marine > Neritic zone/Coastal water | place: Helgoland, sampling...
GGTAACAATTATAATTTTCCTGGTTGGACTTTTGATGGTCAAGAAGCTAATTATTCTCCAGGTTCTTTTAAATTTGTTGGTAGTTCTGGTAATTCATTTACTTCAGAGTATATAGCAGTTGACACTTCTTATAAATATAAAATGTCTCTTGACGCTAAGACTTTAAATGGAGTAGGAAGATACTACTGTATGACTTTATGTTATGATGTTGATCAGAATCAAATCAACGCTAATAATCACATGTATAGAGCTAATACCTCCACTACTCTAGCTGTTGCTTTAAATCCAGGAGACACAACTGTAACTTTAGCAGGTACAGGGTCTAATTGGTATGATGGAGGTACAGCAGGTGTAAGTACACACCTAAGATCTCTTATAATATGGGAATACACAAATAGTTTAGGATATACTTACCCTCCAGAAACATACTCAAGATTATGGTATAGTAATGCTTGGGATCCAAACAATATAAATGGAAACGTAATAACACTTAGAACTGCATGGGCAGGACCCTCTTATCCAGTAGGCACTCGACTAAGTAATGGTAGTTCAGGTGGATCTTACAAGTATAATGTAATGTCCAATAAATTATTGACTACTGACTGGACACAGTCTGTAGGTTTTATGGATGGTGTTGATTTATCAGGTACAAATGTATATGATAAGTTTCCTCCAGGTACAGCTAAAATTAGGATGGGCTTTTTACCTAACTATAACTCTGGTAGCACAGGTGCTGATACTATTTGGATTACTAACTTTAACATTGGAATTGATACTGTACTTACTAAAGGTGATCAGAGCATTGATGGAGCAAAAACGTTTACAACAGTACCAGTTGTTGGGACCATGGCAACAAGTGACAACTCTACCTCAGCGGCTTCTACTGCCTGGGTAACAACTAATTTAGGTGATTACTTACCACTGACTGGAGGAACTTTGACAGGGGCATTAGCAGGTACAAGCGCGTCATTTTCTGGAGCGTTAAGTTCTGATGGTTATTCAGGCACCTCTGGAACTTTTAGTGCAAGTGTAACTGCTGCAGGTAATTCTAACAGTTTTGGGAATACAAGTATAGCTGCACTAACAGCAACGTCAGGTACTTTTAGTTTAAGCGTCACAGCAGCAGGTAATAGCAATAGCTTTGGAACTACAACGCTAACTGGAGATTTAACAGGAACTGATGCTACATTTACAGGATTAGTACAAACAAAAATATATAAAACCACTTCAGCAAGCATTTCTAACACGTATGTTAGAGTAGCTGAAATAGATGAGATAGCGAATCAGCTATCTTCATCTGTTAGAGTAACAATGACCGCCCACGGGGGTTCTCACGTCACTACTTGTAATGCTATTATATCTGTAGGGCATTCACAAGATATTTTAATTCAATCTAATAGCTTAGCTTATACCCAGGTTACATTAAAAGTAGAAAGCAATAATAACGGACAATGGACACTATCTGTAAAAAGCAATAGTCCTAATGCATCTACTTATGAGTTTGATATACAAGGATTAAGTCATAATTTAACAATAACACCTCTTCCAACAGCATCTCAAACAGGAACAACATTAGAACACACAACAAATTTTGGTACTAATGTGACCGGAGTAAGTTCTAACACTCCTTCTAGTGCTGGCTTAAAAAATATATTTGGAGGTAAAGTATCTCTTACTAATGTAGATGCAAATACAACGAGTGTAACTGCTTTAGTTCTTGATGGAGATGAAGTAGAGAAAAGAACTTTAGGAACTGGAGCCTTTGGACCAACTCCTGTAGGGGCTTATTTACCGCTTACAGCTGGGTCAGGATCTCCTTTGACGGATACCTTGTATGTCCAGAAAAATGGTAATGCAAATAATGGGACTATATCAATGGGTATTGGAGGTAGTGGAACAAGCAAGTGGTCTTTTTTAACGGGTACTCATTATAACCAAGCAACGGGAAGTGGTAATGGTACTGGATCAGCGGGTATGGCTATAATAGGTAGTCTTTCTGCAGAAACATACAATAAAATTTATATTGGTGGTGGTCCTTATGAAATAAATGCTGCTACTCAAATAGATTTTTGGACAAATTCATCCACATTATCTACCACTGGAGGAACTTTGAAAGGATATGTAGATAGCGGCGGTAACTGGTTTTTAGGTAATACACTATGGGTTGATGCTACTGATGATTATGTAGGTATCGGAACGACCACCCCTGAAGCTAAACTTGATGTTCAACCTACAGCTGCTAATAGAAAAGTAACAAGAATAGCAAATGATGTAATGTCTACGTACTTTTATAATACGCAGGTAGATGCAATATTAGCTTGGACTTGCGGCTCTTACTATCAAGCAGAAGTTGTTATAACAGCTAACCAAACAAACGGAGGTACAACTAATAATTTATACATAAGAGGTATATGGTCAAATAACCACACTTCACACCACTGGGATGAGTTGGAACACATTGGCTCTTTATCAGGAAGCACTTTTACAATGTCGGTAGGTCAAGATGGATCTACAACAAATTCAGGTAGATTAGAGCTTGATTTTAATTACATAAGCGGATCTTTTTCACAATTAAACGTAAGGGTGACGGATTTTTACGGTTCTCATTCATATACAATAACATAAACAAATGGCAATACTTACTACAACTCAAAACGGGTTAAATTTTACAGGAGGCACGACTTATATACAAACAGGTACAACTACCTTAATGGCTATTGCAACAAATGGAGATGTACAGTTTAGTCAATACGGGGCTGGTACTTTAGTAACTGATGCTTCAGGTAATATCTCGGTATCAAGCGGCGGTGGAGCAGGTGGTCCTTATTTACCTTTAGCAGGTGGAACTATGACAGGTAATTTAAATATAAATACCAGCACTAATTTCCCACTACTTTTTACTGGAACAAACACAAACTACACTGCTATAGGTATAAAAAATACAGGTTCTGGTGACGCTGGTATTTATATGGATGGTATTAATGGGGATTTTGGAGGAAGTGATTATGCGTTTATAGGTCAAAAAGATGAAGGGTATTTACTGTATAATATAGGAGCAAACTCTCCATTACCTTATCACGTATTTACTGGTGGCAACGTAGGGATTAACTCAACTGCACCTGGTAATAAGCTTACTATTGTTGACGCATTGGGAACTAATTTCTCAGATGCAATTTTAGGTTTAAAAGCAAATGTAGCAATAACCGCAAGTACAAGAACAGCTATTTCATTAGCAACTTCTACTGTTAATAACTTCGGGGTTACTTTAAATGGAATTAGACAAGGATCAAGTTCTGGAGAACCTAGGTTTGGCATTAACATGCATAATAATAGTGCTGGTGGATCTGAAGCCTTTACAATTAAATCATCAGGTGACGTTGGTATAGGAATAACTTCGCCTGCAAGTAGATTTGAGGTTTACGGTGGTAATTCTGGGGTTAATGATGTAGATAGATATATAAGGTTTAAAGCTTCTAATGGTGAAAAAAGATTTGACTTTTATGTAGGTGGTACAGGAAACGCATCAAGCTTGGGGATGTATACCTCTGATGGTACTACAAAAAACGTACAAATTTCATCTGGTGGTACTTCGTATTTCAATGGAGGCAACGTTGGTATAGGTCTGACTAATCCCAATTCTACGTTAGAAGTAGATGGTACTATTAACTTTAATGCTTCTGGTGATAGAGGGTTTATTTGTAATCCAGGTCAAGGAACGTTTAGCTTAGGGGATATTGACGAAGTAGGTGGAGGAGCTTATATAACAACTAACAATACTAACATTGATTATTATGCAGCAGGTGTTATTACAGGTAGATTAGAAGATGACGGTACACTTACTGTAACAGGTGATATGGTTGCATATGGATCACCTTCAGATAAAAGATTAAAAGAAAATATAAAACCAATTGAGTCAGCTTTAGATAAAGCAATGAAACTACAAGGTGTTACTTTTGATTGGAAAGAAAATGATAGTATATTAGATATAAAAGAAGATATAGGATTTATTGCTCAAGATGTACAAAAGGTAGTACCAGAACTTGTAAGAGAAAACGACAATGGTATGTTGTCAATGAGACATCAAGGTATTGCACCAATACTTCTTGAAGCAATAAAAGAATTAAAAGCAGAGATAGAAGAACTCAAAAAACAGATTAAATAATGGCAGTTCCTACAACAGGTAGACTTAATTTAATAAAATTAGCAAGAGAAGCTAAGTATGCTGATTATTTTGGTACTCAAAATATGGGTACTGTATCTTTGTATGATATAGTAAACGGTGGTAATGCACACGGATCAACATTAAGTTATCCTCCATTAAATAGAAACTGTTTACCTAACCCTACAGGTAGTTTACCAAATGATGCTGCTAATCCTTGTTCTCAGGGATTAGATGTTTGTTTTATTATTGATTATACGGGCAGCATGGGTGATGTAATTGAAACAGTAAAAGATGGTCTTGCTGATGTAATAGCACATATAAATACAGAGTCAAGTAGTGACTATAGATTATCAATGATTACTGTAGATGAAAAATCTAATACAACACCAAATTATGCATCGTGTTCTCAGTACACTAGTTTACCAGCATCTCAAAAAATAGTTAATCAAGGTGCCAATAATAAATATCAAATATTTACAGCTTGGGAAATGTTTCCTCCTACTAGCAATAATAACTCAACTACATTTACAACAGCAGTAGACAATTTAAATGGAGGTGTGTCAGGAAGCTCTTGTATTCAATTAGGTAGTGGGGCAGGTATACCAGAACCAATGGATTTGGGTCTTGGGTTAGTTATTAATTCTAATAATTTTGTAAATGATTTTAGAAGTCAAGCAGCTAAATATATTATTATGATTACAGATGCTCCTCCAGGTGGAGGGGATGATGCATTTACAAGTGCTGATTATTATAATGTACTAACGCTTACAGCAACTTGTGTTTTTAGAGGCATTAAAGTTTTTGTATTGGGATTAGGTGTAAATTCTAATATTACAATAGATGGAACGGTAAGGTATCCTTGGAGAGAGTTAGCTGATCAAACAGGTGGAACTTGGGATACAACATATGATACAACTGATGTTGAAGAGGATATAACGGTTGCTTGTGAGGGAGATGGTGTATATGTACCATATAAATTTTCTGCTTGGTATGGTTATGATAAAGATTGTACAACAGGTATTGTACCTTTTAATACATCTATGGTATCAGTTACTCAAGGAGGTGCATGTGCATCTACAATTAATCAAACCTATTATCATAATGGAACAGGAACATTACCAGCTGTAGGTGACGAATGCTATGCTAATCAAAACCTAACAACGGTTTTAGATGCTGGTTATTATATAACATCAACTGTATCAGCTGGTACAGGATTTAGAATAACTGGAACAGCAGGAACTGTTGCTTCATTATTCCTTAGTTGTTATAATAGTTTTAGTTCTTCTACAAGACAAACTACAGTAGCAAGTGTTTGTTCTGCTTCATTAAATCAAACTTATTATCATACTGGATCTGCTCCAGGACCAACGGTTGGGGATACATGTTATTCAACTATTAGTGGAATTGTTTTGTTACAAGGTTACTATTTAAGTCAATTAACATCAACTTATATATATATAGGCGGAACTAATGGTGTTGTTACTTCAGTTGCAACTTGTTCAAGCACAACAGCATTTAATAGCTCTACTGAATTTAGAGATGCTTGTGGTGCTACATTAAATCAAATATATTATCACGATGGATCTAATGCCCTTCCTGTTGTTGGTGATATAGTATATACTAACTCTGCTGGTACAATTACTTTACCATATGGTCAAAGAGCAGATAGTACTTTTGGAATTTACAATGTAAATAATAGTGGAGTTGTAACATCAAAAGGATTATGTCCATAAATTAAAAAATAAATATTAACTTTACAAAAACAAAAACAATGGCAATTACTTACAAATGGGATATCCCAACAATGAACGCTCACATCCAAGCAGATGGGCAAGACAATGTAATATACACAGTACATTACAGATACACAGGTTCAGAAGAATCTGGAGGAGTTACGTACTCATCAACCAACATTGGTACTCAAGGTTACACGTATGTAGCAGGTGAACCTTTTACGCCTTACGAAGACACTGAAGCTTTTGAAGCTGTAGTTATTGGATGGTTAGAAGGATCTTTAGATGTAGCAGCAATGCAGGATAACATAGCTGCAAATATACAATCTCAAATTACACCAGTAAATGAAGATTTGTATTTTACTTGGATGAATCCAGCACCACCTGAGCCACCTGTTGAAGAAGAGGAAATTCAAGAAGTTGAAGAAGAGGAAGAAGAATAATTTACTAAATAATTAAAAATAATTTGTATATTTGTATAAATTATAATTTTTAAAATAGATCATCATGGCAGAAAAAGCTACAAAAATTACAGCTGAAGAATTGACAAATGTTCAAACACTTCAAAAGGAAGTTAACAACTTGCTATTAAACATTGGTAATGCAGAAATAGTTAAAGCTCAATTGATTGGAAAGCATGCAAAAATGCAAGAAGATTGGAATGCTTTAACAGCCTCTTTGGAAGAAAAGTATGGTTCTGTAAATATCAGTTTAGAAGACGGTACATTATCTGAAATTAAAAAAGAAGATGAAGTAGAAGAAGCTGTAGTAGAAGAAGTATAATATACTTTCATAAATAAGTTTTACAAAATTTTTTAAAGTCAGACATTTCTTGTTTGGTTTTAAAAAATTTTGTATATTATATTTGTATAGCGTGTAAGATCACATTACAATATAGTATAAAAAAATATTTATGATTCCAACTAGTTCTAGCATTTCAACAAATGGATGTGATAATATATCATCCAACTGTGTTATTTGGCAAGGTCCTGACATTGCGTGTATTAATTTATGTAGTGGGGATTCTGTCTCAGAAGTAGTATCAAAATTAGCTACTGAAGTATGTACATTAATTACATCAGGTGTAACAGCTAATCCTAATTTAACAGGTTTAGATTTAACTTGTTTAAATATTCCAGGTACAACACCAACACAAATAGTTCCTGTATTACAGGCTATGGTTGTTCAAATATGTGCCAATACAAACAGCAAGGTTCAACCTGCTGCAGGATTACCAATAATGACATTACCTGTATGTTTACAGTACAACGATGCAGGAGGTAATCCAGTTACACAACTTCCCTTAGATCAATTTGCTACAAGAATTGCAAATCAAGTTTGTTTAAACTTGTCTGCTATAAACATTATACAAAGCACATTAACTTCATATAATACAAGACTTAATACATTAGAAGCGTGTGTGCTTCCTTGTTCAGGTGCTGTAGTTGAAGCGCAAGTTATACCAACGTGTATATTACCCGCTACTTTAACTAATGTTTCAGTATTATTACTTGCTTTAGAAGCAAGGTTCTGCGCATTAGAAACAGCAGTAGGATTACCCGCTGCAATTTTAGGAACTATTGGTCAAACATCATTAACATCTGCATCAGCTCAATTAACTAATCCTGGTAGTAACTATGGTAGTATTGGAGGATGGAACAGCACACCCGTTAATCTTGCACAAACTGTGCAAAATGCATGGGTAGTTATAGATGATATGTATAGTGCAATTGCAAGTATACAATTAAACTGTTGCCCAAGTGGATGTGACAGTGTTGTATTTGGATACACTACAACAAATAGTTTAAGTAGTGCTGGAGAAATACAAGGTATTAATTTTAATTTTCAAACGTCTTCTATCCCTGCCGCATTTAATGATTGTGCAGGAAGCACTGTTATAACTATAACAGATGTTGATAGTGTGGCGGTTACATCAATAGTAAACGTAAGTACATTACAAAACGATGCATCGGGTGTATTAATAAATATACCAACGTTAAATACAAATGGTGACTTATCTGTATCAGTTGCATTCTGTGCTACTAATGCAGTAGATACATGTAGTGAAACACAAACTAGTGTAATTACAGGTGTGGTACCATGTCCAGCTGGAGTTACTGCAACTTCAATAACTCAAACAGGTGTGACAGTAGGATTTACTAATTTACTTGGAACAACTGCTACTTACGTTATAGATATAATAAATACTGCAACAACATTGGTTGTAGCAACATATACTCAAAATAATCCTACTGCCACTGTATCACATGCATTTACAGGATTATTACCTGGTACTAATTATAGTGTTAGGATAACAGTTACTATGAATGGCATAACTCAAGTGTGTCCTAATCCTACATTGTTTAGTTCATTAACTGCAGATGCACCTTGTACAAATGGTATGGATGTGGCATTTATTATTGACTATACAGCAAGTATGGGTGGTGAAATAGATGCAATTAAATCTGGAGCAGCATCTTTAGTTAATACTATAGATACTTCATCAGGTTCTAATAATTACAGATTAAGTTTAGTAACAGCGGATGAAGCTGACGGAACTACAGCTTTCCCTACTTACAACACATCTACTGATTATGTTGCTTTACCAGCTTCACAAAGAATTATAAATACTGGAACTGGTCATAGACAATTTATTACTGCTTGGGAAATGTTCCAAACAGATAATGGAACTTCATTTACAACACAATTAAACTTATTAAACACTGGAGCTCCTACTGCAGGTGTTCCTTTAGGAAGTGGTGCTGGAGGTCCTGAGCCTACAGATATGGCTTTAGGACAGATAATAGAGGCTAGTGCATTTACTGGAGCATTTAGAAATGACGTTGCTAAATATGTTATTATTATAACAGACGCAGCACCGGGTGGTAATGATGATGTATTTAACGATACTGATATTGCTAGATTAAATTCATTACAAGCTACAGCATTAGCAGAAGGAATTAAAATATTTGTCTTAGGAGCTGGTACATCGTTTACATATGTAAATGGAAGTACAACAGTTTACCCATGGAGAGATATATCAATCAATACAGGAGGTAATTGGAACTTAAGTGAAGACCCTTCTACAATATCATCAGAAATAGTAGCGGGTTGCTCATAAAATTAAAGAAATAAAAAATGGCATGTAATTGTACAAAATGTAGTAGTAAATGTAGTTGTGCTGACACAGCAATAACCAATGCATGTACCTATACTGATTGTAGTACAGGCAGTGAAAGATGTGATGATATTCAAAGTGCATCATGTGTAAGCTATACCGGTACATCATTTCAAATAGGACCCGCAAGCACAAGAATAACAATAACATCTGGTGAAAGATTAGATTCTATTATACAAAAGTATGCTATGATATTATCAAATGGATTAGGTACTTGTACATCTAGTGATGTTCAACATGATCCTTATAATGTTTATGCTGGAGTTATTACAAGCTCTACAGCATCTGTTATATGGGATGGCATATGGAGTTCAAGTACAGGGTTGAATGTATATTATGATACACAGATAGCTCCAACAGGTTGGACGCTTGCAAATTCAACACCTATAGTAACAACTGTTTCTAATTATACAATAACAAACTTAGTGGCTAGTACAGCTTATAAAGTAAAGGTTGTAGATAATGGTAATTCTGCTGCATGTAAACCAATAGAAATTTTATTTTCTACACTAGCAACAGGGTAAAAAAAACAACAGAGTAGTAGTTTGTTGGTTTTCTACTACACGAGTTGGAAGAGATTGGGGCAACTCAATCTCTTTTTGTTTTTATAAGTCATTTACTATCAAATAATTAAAAATTTATTATCTTTGGTAGATTCCTAAATTTTTCTTATGACAAATATAAAAAAACAAATTAGTGAAACATTAAAATGGAAAAAGCATCCTTCATATTGTGCCGCTAAATTAAACATTACGGAAAAGCAATACATTAAAATTAAAAAGCAAATTCTGCAAGACAGAAAAAAGCACAAGAAAAAAGAAAGACATTTGCAAAATATATCATCTGATGTAAATGTAACTGAAGCAATTGATTTAGAAAATGGAACTGGAAAACTTTCTGGAACGTTTAATCATGAACCTAAATCAGCAGAAGAAATTATTTTCTTATTAAAGATAGATACAAATAAATGGAAGCTATCTCAATATTGGAATAAACAAATGGGAGACCATTGGAGAGTCTCAGCTTTAATTTCTCAAATTAAAAATCCAGAACAAGAGTTTTTTGAAAATTTACTAGAAAATTGGATACCCAAAAAATATAAAATAACAAACAAATCTTTCAGGAATAAATTTACTGATGATCCACATTGTGCGGTGATCTCTTTACAAGATATACACTTTGGTAAAGAAGGTAATGATACTGTAGATAAAGATTTTGAAGATACAGTTAAAAATTTAGTTCAAAGAGCACATGCTATACATCATATAGAAAAAATGTATTTTGTTGTAGGAGGAGATCTAATTAACATGGATACTTTCAGTGGAACAACTACAGGTGGTACACCATTAGATAATTGTATGGGAGCTACAGAAGCTTATATACAAGCATTTGATGCTATGCATTGGGCAATCACTTATATAAAATCTTTTTGTGAAGAGCTTGTTGTAGTTTATGTTCCTGGTAATCATGATAGATTATCATCTTTTCATTTAGCTCATGCTTTATCTAAATCAATTGAATGTGATAGTATCACTTGGGATGTATCTTATGAAGAAAGAAAAGTACACGTTTGGAAAGATAACTTTAATGCTTTTGAACATGGGGATAAACGCAGTAAAAACAACCCTTTAATATTTGCATCAGAATATCCTAAACAATGGGGAGCTACAACAAACAGAACATTATTCAAAGGACATATACATACAGATAGAAAAGTAGAATATATGACTTCTAATGAAACAGCAGGGTTTATAGAAAAGACTTTACCTAGTTTAGGAAAGGCAGACTATTACCATCATAGTAACAAATTTACTGGAAATAGAAGATCTGGTAAACTAGAAATTCAACATCCAACAATGGGTAACATATGCGTTTTAACTTATCAAGCGTTATAATCACCCCAATTAAATTTCATTAAGTGGGGTTTTTTTTGTAAATTATAAATATAACTGTATGATTACCAAATTTAAAAAACCAGATTTAAAAGCCTCTAGACATAGAGAAAAAAGATTAGGTATATTAAACGAAGAAACAATAAAAGAATTTAAAGAAAAAAAACCTTTATATTCTAATATTGATAATGATAAATTAAAGAAAATAATAAAATTATATAATGTAAAACTATGGAATGCGGTTATAGATTATAGAGATGGTGTAGAGTTACCAGATTCATTGGGTTATTTATTTATTGGGACATGCCCTTCATCTAAAACAATTAATCCTAATTATACTCTATCATTTCAATATGATAAAATCTTACAAAATAAAAATTGGGAAACTGATGGTAATTTAGCTAAGATATTCTATACCAACTGGTCTACAAAATATAGATTTAAAAACAGAGAGTTATGGAGTTTTGTTGCATGTAGAGAATTTAAAAGAGCCGTATCTAAATCTTATCCTGAAAATTGGACAAAGTATGTAGTTATGAAAAACAAATATAGAGTTGCTCATTTATATGATCAAAACATTGAACAGACAAAAGAGATTCTTAAAAATTATAATGAATTTGAAATATAAAAAACATGTCAACAATAGCAGAAGCAATATCAAGAATTAGAGGACAAGTTAAAGCAGAAGTGCAAGATGCATATGTTACAGACAGATATATATTTAGTTTAATAGAAAAGTTTGCTCAAGTGTTAATGCGTAGGCAAGATTATGCTAATAAGTTAATGAAATTTAATTCTGTATGGAAAGCATTACCTTACGTAGAACTAATAGATGTAGATAAAGTTGAAGCACATTGTTCAGGCATATCAAGCGGTTGTACAATAAAACGTACAAAAGTAAAACTACCTTCTATGATAGAAGGATACTGGGGACCTCTTATCCGTACTGTAAGCTCCATAGATGGCTCACAAGAGCTTCAAGCAACTCAGCCGGGTACATATACTTCTATGACTAAAACAACGTCATTTAAGTACAATACAACAAGATATTTTTGGTGGTTAGATGGATACATATATTCTCCTAATATAGAATGGGATGCACTTAAATTAGAAGGTGTATTTAATTCTGACATAACAGCGTGGAATTGTGATACTACAGATGACTGTACACCAAGATACAACCAACCAATATATATACCGGAAGCTTTATTTGCAGAAATAGAAAGTCAAGTAATAAATACTATGATGAATACAATGCAAGTACCAGCTGAGGATTCAGATAACAAAATTAATATACATAGATAATGGGAGTATCAAATAAATACAGAACGTTTACTTCATTAATGGAAGATGTTTCTATTGACTTTTCTACATATGCTTTAGAAGGTATGATTGAACCAGCTCAACTTATTAAAGTTGCAACTAGAGTAAACTATGATTTAGGTTTAAGAATTCATAGAACTAAAGAAGTAGTGATAGATATTGAACATGGAAGAGGTCAACTACCTGTAGACTTTGCATATCTTAATTATGCTTTTTTATGTGGAGAATATGAAATAAATGCAACAATGCCATCAGGAACACATGTAGAAACAGTTAATGATGTACCCTATGTATCTATTCCAAGAGGTGAAGGTGGGTGTGAAAAAACTCAAACATGTAAAGATGTTTGTGTAATTAAAACCTGTGATGGAAATAATAGTCATCAATTAGTTCAAAGGATTGGACCAAATCAATTTAGAACTTATAGTACTTTTATGCAATTAAGAATACAAGATGTAAATACTACAACTTGTTTTTGCCCTACTTTAGGTGCTCAAGCTCCAGACATAGCTGAGGTGGTAGACGGTTTTTTAAATACATCTTTTAGATCTGGAAAAGTATATCTAAGTTATCAAGGAGCTATGGAATCAGCTGATGGTGATTTATTAGTATTAGATCAACCTTATTGTAATGAGTATTATGAGTATGCATTGAAACAAAGAATATTAGAAAATATGATTTGGCAAGGTGAAAGTGTTACTCAACAGTTGGGATTGGTAGAGCAAAGATTAAGAGCAGCCAGAAATAATGCATTAAGTTTTGTCAATACACCTAACTTTCAAGAGATGAGAAAAGTTTGGACAATGAATAGAAGAGCTCAATATCATAATTATTATAATATGTTCTTGAGTAATCCTCCTGTTAATCCTAGAGTAATTGGTAATGGAGCACTTAGTTCAGCATCAACAAATAGTGCAAGTTCAGTAAGTTAAACTTACTAATAAAGAAGTAAATTACTATGGCAAAGCAAAATAATAAAAAAGGTACAACATCTGTAGTTACTAATTCATTCATTAAAGGAATGAATAAAGATATTACACAGTCTATGGAACCTGAACAAAGTTGGTGGAATGCTCGTAATGCAGCTAATAATTCCAACGATGGTGATTTAGGTACAATAGGTAATGAACCTTCTAATCTACAATGTGGCGTTATACCATATACCATTATAGGTGCT
>Ga0209534_10004158_pt1 | contig 13453 bp, 12 predicted proteins | sample COG_07_FD_184751 | JGI IMG/M metagenome (GOLD analysis project Ga0209534, IMG submission 184751) | Pelagic Microbial community sample from North Sea - COGITO 998_met_07 (SPAdes) (version 2) | ecosystem: Environmental > Aquatic > Marine > Neritic zone/Coastal water | place: Helgoland, sampling...
TAGGAGTGGATGCAATTATCTGGAAGATCTAATAACGTGCGTCCATATAATCCAGCTCAAATTATTGACGTGTGTCCGTGTAGGAAACAAACAAAAGAAGATCGATATTTCCATTCCAAAATTGGATGATTTTATTCATAAGGTGTATATCCATTGTGCGCGCAAGATTTATTCGAATGTATATTTGTTTGAAAAGAATATTAATCCGTTACAAATTCAAAAGAATCATCGTGAATTGGAACTTATCGTCCAAGAATGTTTAATGATATCTATTCGTGATTCAATTCCCACCGAAGATATTATTCGTGCATATATGGATGAAAGCGTAGAAGAAGAGGAACAAGTCATTATTGAAGATATTCCTACAAAACAGGAAACACCAGCACCTACTCCTACTGTTGAGTCAATTGTATCCGAACCTGAAACAGAAAATAAGGAACCAGTAGTTGATAATTCAGAAGAGAAAAAAGAAGAACCATCTGTTGAATTAGGAATAAGAGATTTGGATGATGAAAAGGTGGTTACAACATTATCATTTAATGATATGGATTCTGTATTGGATACAGATAATAATGTATCTAGTATTGAAGCCCCCAAAACAATTGAACGTTTAGAAGAAATTAGTACATCTCGTGCTTTAGAACGTCGTATGGAACAAGAAGAGGAAGATGATGATGAAGCACTTAAAATCAGTGATGAAATTATCAATTTGAACGATTTTGAAGATGTATCAAGTGTCATAAAAGTAAATTAGAATAATGCGTTAGTTATAATAAATTATTGCCTAGTATTTTATTATAAATATGGAAAAAGAATTTGCTTTTTCGTTATTAGTGTCAATATTTTATGGCATATTCAAGTTTGTTGAAATGAAATACATTGAGAAAGAATGGAAACCTGTGAAAGTATTGGTTCGCGACATAATTATGGTGATGATTTCTTCATTTGTCGGTGCGATCATATTCGTCCAATATCATCAATCATTTAGTAATTTTTTCAGCGTCATTACCGACAACGTAATGTTGGATACAAGTAACACGAAAGTGTATACGGATATGCCATCATTTTAATTATGATATAATTATAATCTGGTTATATCATATAATTATGAGCGATAACGAAGAGAAAGATTATAAACATGAATTTATTAGTATATTGAATGAATATAGTAATTTGTTACAGAAACGAGGGGATTATATTAAATCTAAAATATATCGTCGCGCACATGATAATTTAGTCAATTATAGCGAACCTGTATACAAAGTGGAAGAATTATCAAAGTTATCGGGTTTTGGACCTGGAATAACAAATTTATTGAATGAATATATTTCTACTGGAAAAATTAACGTAATTGAAAGGGAACGAAACCGACCTGAAAACGTATTAAGCGATATCTATGGTGTTGGACCCAAGAAGGCAAGGGAATTGGTAAATAATGGAATCACAAGTGTAAGTAAATTGCGTGAAGCATATACTGAAAATCCAAAACTATTAAATGACGTCCAAGTGAAAGGATTGAACTATTATGAAGATATTATTCAGCGCATCCCTAGAAGTGAAATTGTTCTATATAATGAAGTATTTGGTAAAGCATTTAATGCTATCAAAGATGACACAAGTAAATATGAAATTGTGGGAAGCTACCGTCGTGGTTCTCAAACATCTGGAGATATTGATGTAATTATTACATCGGAAAATAAAGACATATTTGTAAATTTCATAGACAAGTTACTTGAAGAGAATGTAATTGTAGAAGTATTGTCACGAGGTCCTACTAAATCACTTGTTATTTGTAAGTTGGATAATAATAGCATTGCTCGCAGAGTGGATTTCTTGTATTCTACACGTGAAGAATATGCATTTTCAATATTATATTTCACAGGAAGCAAGGAATTCAATACCGTAATGCGTGGATATGCACTTACAAAGGGGTATTCACTCAACGAACATGGTTTGTATACTAAGGAAAAGGGTAAAAAGAAGGAAGACAAATTACAACAACTATTTTTATCCGAACAAGATATATTTGATTTCTTGGGACTCGTGTATAAAGAACCTGATGAACGACGAAATGGCAATGATGTAATTAAAAAAGATGGTACACCTGTAAAGGTAAATGCTGTTATAATGAAGGACGAGAACAAGACGTTGAAAAATAAACCTGTAAATAAAGTAAATAAAACACGAAAGGAAAAAGTAGTTGTATCTGAAGAACGTCTCAAATATAAAAAAATGAAAAAGGATGAATTAAGAGCGATATTGGCAGGTTATATGGGATTGAAGCCGAAAAAGAGTAATTTGAAACATATGAAAGACAAAGATGAGTTGATAGATAAAATTATTGAATTTGAAAAACAAAAGGAAGTTCAAGAACCTGAGCCTACTGAGGAACTCAAGGAAGAAGAAGGGAAACCTGAGCCTATGGAAGAACCCCAAGAAGAAGAACCCGAGCCTGCTGAGGAACTCAAGGAAGAAGAACCCGAGCCTGTTGAGGAACCTAACGAAGAGGAAGGGAAACCTGAGCCTATGGAAGAACCCGAGCCTGCTGAGGAACTCAAGGAAGAGGAAGAACGCAAGCCTGTGGAAGAACCCAAGGTTCCCGAAACACAAGTTCAACAAACAAAAAAGAAACGAGGACGTCCCAAGGGCAGTAAAAATAAGACACAGAAAATAAAAAAGGATAAACCAGAAGTTTTGAAACCAATTAAAGAAGAAATAACAGAAGATAATATAGAAATGAAAAGTAAGAAACCAAAAATAACAATGAAAGAGGAAGATGTTGTAAAAATAATGGAAGACTTTAAAACAAAGGGAATGTCATTATTAGAAACATTAAATAAGAAGGAATTAGAACAAATTATTCTTGTTGCAAACAAGCAATTTCATTCTTATCTAGAACAAAAAGGAGAACCAACATTATCAGATAATGAATATGATATAGTGAAAGAATATATCGAACAAAAATACAGTGATTCATCCATATTAGATGAAGTTGGTGCTGAATTCGAGAAAAACAAAGTTGAATTACCTGTAAATATGCCGTCTATGGATAAAATCAAGCCGACTACAAACGCGTTGGAAACATGGGTTGAAAAATATAAAGGTCCATATGTATTGTCGTGTAAGTTAGATGGTGTAAGTGGTTTATATTATAGTAAGGATGGAGAGCGAAAGCTATATACTCGCGGGAATGGTTCAGTAGGACAAGACGTATCACATTTATTGAAATTTGTAAACGGTATCCCGGATATCAAAGATGTTATTGTTCGTGGCGAATTCATTATTTCCAGAAAAACATTTGATGATAAATATAGCAAGCAATTCTCAAACGCCCGCAATCTTGTTGCGGGTATTGTAAATAGCAAAAAGATCGATAAAAAGGCCAAAGATGTGGATTTTATTAGTTATGAAATGATTGAACCCGAATTGAAACCAAGCCTACAAATGAAAACGATGAATGAAATGGGATTTAATGTAGTTAAAAATGAAGACACACCTACATTATCAAATAATATGCTATCGGATATACTTGTTGATTGGCGAACGAATTATGAATATATCATAGACGGTATTATAGTAAGCGACGACAACATATATAAACGCACAAATAAAAATCCCGACCATTCGTTTGCGTTTAAAATGGTATTGTCCGACCAAGTAGTAGAAGCAAAGGTAGTGGATGTATTATGGAACGCAAGTAAAAGCGGATATTTGAAACCCCGCGTAAGAATTGAACCTGTAAATGTAGGTGGTGTAAAGATAGAATATGCGACGGGTTTTAATGGAAATTTCATAGAAGAAAATAAAATAGGAGTTGGTGCAATTATACAAATTGTTCGTAGTGGTGATGTCATTCCACATATCAAAAGTGTGACAACACCCGCCGAAAAACCCAAAATGCCTGATGTTCCTTATACGTGGACCGATACACACGTAGATATTATATTGGCAAATAAAGATGATGATGTAAATGTATTGGAAAAGAACATTACTTCGTTTTTCACATCTTTGGAAGTGGATGGCTTATCACAAGGTAATGTCAAACGCATTATGAAGGCGGGATATAATAGCATATGTAAAATATTAGATATGGATGAAAAAGATTTCTTGAATGTAGAAGGATTCAAGGAAAAGATGGCGAAAAAGGTATATGAAAGTATATCTTCAAAAGTCAAAGACGCATCTCTAATAAAGATAATGGCTGCTTCTAATAAATTTGGTCGTGGAATTGGAGAACGTAAAATCAAACCTATTATGGAAGCATACCCCAAAATATTAGAAACAAATGAATCAAATGACGAAAAGATAAAAATGTTAATGGCAGTAAAAGGTATTGGTAAGGAAAACGCAAAATCATTCGTTGAAAATATGCCAGTATTTTTAGAATTCATGAATCAATGTAAGTTAACCTATAAATACGGCGAAAAACCAGAAGAGAAAGCAGAGGACAGTGTAAATGAGGAAAATAAAGACCATCCGTTGTATATGAAAAAGATAGTAATGACAAAGGTTCGTGATAAAGAAATAATTGATAAATTGGCCTTATATGGTTCAACAATGGAAAATAAAGTAGATAAGAATACATTTGCTTTAATTGTAAAATCCAAGGATGATGTGTCAAACAAGACGAAAAAGGCAGAAGAATTAGGAGTGCCAATATTTACCCCCGAAGAATTTATTGAGAAATATCTCAATTAGATAATAACATACAATGATTAATATTGCATGTTATGATTAAGCAAATGAAGGAATATTATCAATATTTATCACACAATGGGTTTCATCTACACATTCGATGGTTTGATATTTCTTGAATACATCGCGTTCTAATTGTTTTTCTGGTGTATGATGATTGACGATACGAGCAATCATTTTGTATAACTTGAAATTTGGATATCTTTCATCACCATTTTTTTTATATAAAATGTTCTTACCATTATCGTCGCAGCACCATTCATAAATGATTTTCTGGAAGTCATCAAAATCACTTATAGTCGCTTCATCGTCAATAATAAAATCATATATAGAACAACCTAACCGACATAGATCAAAACTATAATTGGGGTCAATACGTTTTTTTGATGGCTCATAAAATGGACCGAAGTTATATTGTGAATTGGCGTCCCCATCCTTCTTGAAACTATCACTACAATATACGTTATTGTTGAATGTCACGATTGAGCGTCCAAAGTCGATGAGTTTAAATATTTTTCCATGTGTGGGAACCTTATATTGAATATCATTATACACATAATAAATGTATGGAATGTCGGTAGTTTCATACATAATATTATTTGTATGTAAATCATTATGTGTAAATTTGAATGCCTTTTGAAGTGTAAGAAGAATCATAATAATTTGAAATAAAGCAGATAGATAATTCTCTATATCCAATTCTTTGCTATCATTCAAAAGATTATCAAATGTATTTTCACATTTAGATAGCCCAATCATAATAACAGGGAAATTATCAATATATGCGTATAATGGTTCTTCGTCAACACTACTGTCGTAATCTATATCGCTGTTCGATAAAGTATATGAATCTCTGGATTTCTCTTCTTCGTCGGAAGCACTATTGGATGAATTACTATCTGAATCGCTTGTATTACTCTCTGTATCACTTACATCACTATCATCGCTGTCGTTGTTACTATGAATATTTGTGTGTTCTTCCAAGTTATCAATTGATAATTCAAGCAATTCAGGCTCAGGTAGTGATGTCATTTTATCGTCATTTTTACAAGGTAAAGCATCAAATGAAACAGGAGTAAATGTCATATCAGTGAAATCGTTAAATGAAATATCGTCACTAAATGACAATGCTTTTTTATGTTTTAATGTATATTGTTTTGATTCATTTTGTAAAAGTCCTTTTGAGAAAATATTGGTGTGGAATAGTTTTCCAATATGTTCTTGAAAGAAATCCTGTTCTTGTAGAAATTCAATATCATCAGCTATATTCATTCTAAACTTTTTCTGAATACCAACAATAGAACCAAAATATTCAACCCCGTGTTTGAAATTGTATTTTTCATATAAAAGATTAATTAAAGCACACGTGAAATTATCAACATATGAAGCATTATGGATAGATCTCAATTTCTCATGATACTCTTGACTTTCACCTTGTTTCACAATATTTGTAATATGTTTATCATATTTATATTTCCCCATCATATAATGACACGGATCTAATAGGGGTGCATATTTGAAGAAGATGTTTTTTTGCCTTGTATTTCCATTATTATCAATCACTTGCTTATTATCGTAAATATGATATGTATGATTGAATTGTAAATTGGTGGAAGAAACATCCAATATATCAAAATGGTTATAAATCGGATTATAAAAGGTAATATTTGAAACATCATATGGAAAATAATCTAATTCATCGCAGTCCCATGATTCTAAATTTGGGGTATGTTCGATCATCTTGATTTCCATATTTTAGCTAAACCTATAATAATGTATTCTAATTTAATATTTACGGAGATCAAACTTATATAATAAGTGCGTTAGTAAATCATTTAGATAATATTAATATAGTATAGTAAAATGACTTTGGAATTAAAAAAATTTGACATGCGACATATAACATTCAAGCCTGATGAAAATAAAGGCCCTGTAATAGTATTAATTGGTAGACGTGATACTGGTAAATCCTTTTTAGTTCGTGATTTATTGTATTATCATCAAGACATACCTATTGGTACAGTAATATCAGGAACAGAAGCCGGTAATGGTTTTTACGGTCAACACGTGCCAAAATTATTCATCCACGAGGAATATAGTTCGGTATTAATAGAGAATATATTGCGACGACAGAAGGCGGTTCTCAAACAAGTTAAAAAAGAAACAGATACATATGGGAAAACGAAAATAGATCCGCGTGCTTTTGCGATTCTTGATGATTGTTTATACGACCAATCGTGGACCCGTGATAAGTTGATGCGATTATTATTTATGAATGGAAGGCATTGGAAGATTATGTTGATTATTACGATGCAATATCCTTTGGGTATTCCGCCAAACTTGCGTACAAATATAGATTATGTTTTTATTCTTCGCGAACCTTACATGACAAACCGAAAGCGCATATGGGAGAACTATGCGTCTATGTTTCCAACATTAGAATCATTCAGTGCTGTAATGGACCAGACTACAGAAAATTATGAATGTCTTGTAATCAATAACAACGCTAAGTCGAATAAATTAAACGACCAAATTTTCTGGTATAAAGCAGAGAACCATCCTGACTTCAAACTCGGTTCAAAAGAATTCTGGGAATTATCAAAGGGGTTGGGTTCAGATGACGAAGATGAGGCATATGATCCGAGCAAATCAAAAAAGAAATCTGCCGGTCAACAAATTAATGTTAAAAAATCAAAATGGTAAAAATTGAATAAGTATATAATAATGATATATTTACAATTATTATATAACAATGGATGCAAAGCTACTGGATACTATTAAGCAACGAATTTCAAAAAATGAATATGACAATTATGAAAATCTTCTGTTTCCGTCTTTGTCATATACGCAATCCAAACTTGCTTATGATACACTTATAAAATTTAAGATAATGAGTAAACATGATGACTATGTTTGCTACGGTTCATGGGGACAATTGAATCAAATGTGCTGTTTAAACAATAACAATGATTTCTATATATTTACAATCAATGAAATCCACGATAACGAATGTAATTATAATAGTAGCTATAAAATACAAAGTCTATTTCAGTTGAACGATGACTATCTATACAGTTTGAATGTTGATTAACTTATGATTCCACATTCCCACTAATATCATCTATTATATTATCATTTTCTATTATTTCAGTAGATTGACTCGCATTTAAATCCAGACTAGGAACACGGGAACGAGGAGGACTATCATCAGGGGTTTGTGGTCCAAAACGGAATTGAATATCTTCTGATTCGTCATCGCTATCAATAGACATTTCATCACTATCATAAATATAGTCGTGTGGAGATGGAGAACGATCATAACGATGATTTAAAAATCCACTATATTTATAGCTATGAGGTCCTAATTCAAGAATGCGATTATAGATTATATTTTGACATATAAATTTGTTTTCATACATATGAAATACGCTATGTGGTTTTTCTATATAATGAGATGTTAGAAATTCATTGTCGACATTGATATTAGGATTGAATAGGATATACTTATCATGATAATCGTGTGAACTAATGAAATTATTATGATCGCGCCTTCTGATAATAACTCTCCCAAACGTAGGATTGTATTCAATAAAATTAATAATATTCGCTTTGAATATTGAAAGTTTTTGAAAATATTCGTGGTATGTTAGCGAATATTTTACTTGCATAAAATGCAAATAGAAAGGTTTGAATGCTTGAATTAAAGTTGTATTTGGGAATTTATCATTAATATTGATGTGATTTGTTTTGATTGTAAATACACGATTAACACAACCAATCATTTTTTTTATCTCAATAACGAACTCTTGTTGACAAAGATTATCGACATAATGTTTTATGTTTCGTTTCAACAAATAACTATAATGAGTGTTTTTGATAGATGTAATGTCAAAATTACATTCAAAGAAATAATCAAATGTTTTATTTTGATACATTGTATTAAATTTATACTTAAAATAGATATTATATAGCGTAGACTTTGAAAAAACCATATTATTATATGGATTTTTAACAAATCTCGGTGAAATAAAGAAGAAATCCCCTGATGTAAGATTATGTTCTATCATATTCAACATATCACATATAGTGAAGTAGTATAATTTCTTATTTTGACTTATTATAATACTATGTTTAGATGTTGGGTCAATTTCCGCCATTTTCATATCAAATGTAATTTGCTTAGGATATATTTTTCTCTTAACAATTTCACGGAATTTAATAAGTGCGAAATAGACCTTTTGCATCTTTTGAAAGTTTTCTGCGAAAATAGATTTTGTCTCATTATGTGTAAATGGTGCATCTAACATATCTTTATATAACTCAAATTTGGTAATATGTTTATATACACAGAAATCAAGGTAAAATCGTTTTACAAAGTTATTATGATGCGAATTAACATCATATTCATTATTAAGAATTTCTTCTTCTAATTTAATATATTTTTCAAAGTCATCACCAATATTAATATATTGATATTCTTTTTTACATTTATAGAAATTAAAAATAATCTTTTTGAATAGTGCTTTACACATCTTACTAATAAATAGTGTAATATATTTATACTATTTATTAAAACAAATTTTAATCTTCCTTTTTATTCAACATATTCTGTAAGATCGCTTCGTTGTTTGCTGATTGCGATTCTTCTGTTGCTACTTCGCGGCTTTCAAAATCAACGGTTTCAGAAACACCAAGAAGATTTCCTTCTTCATCAATGGTTTGTGTGAGAACATTACCAGTTTGCTCGGCATTCTTGATGTTTTCCTCTATTGCCTTGCGTTTTGTTTCACGAACACGAGCTTCGAATTCTTCTTTAGCTTTCATTTCATTTTTCATTTTCTCGTTATGAAGTTGATTGAGTTCTTCTTCCATGAATTCAACCCGACCAGTCTTATACGCATCCGGATCCCAAGGAATCCACATACCAACAGGTCCAACAAAGATATCGTGATTCGGGTCAATTTCACGCAGTTTCTTGCAACGCATTTCAGCCTCATCTTGATTATTATACACACCGCGAATTTTTAGTCCACGAACAGATGTCTGGAATGAATGTTTAAGATTAAACTTTTCACTCAAACGTTCTTCATTTTTATCCAAAAATGTCTTGTAATCATCGTCAATGGGTGTAGATTGGAGTTTTTCATTTTCTTCTTTAGCAAACTCATTTAAATCCTCAATTACCTTTTCCGCTTGAAGGTTGTATTTATAAGAAATAAATTGAAGAAATTCAAAAAATTTAGAAAACGATTTAGTATAATCCCAAGTCTTTACAAATTCTTCCATAAGGAAAAGTTCTCGTTTTTTTAAGATATTTTCCGGAGAAACAAAGGAAAGGCACGCAAATTTTTGCCCGGAAATAGGACCATCTTCATCGCATAAATCAACATATTTAGGGTTTGGTTTCCCATCTACCATTTTTCGTTCAAAAGATGACATTATATAATTATTTAGTGATGGTATTTTTATATTTGTTTGTAAATAATTATATTTGTATATAATATATTATGAACGGTGTATTAGACTTCCAAGAACTCGTCAAACGCGTAGTAAAATACCTTGTAGAAGGTTTAGTGGTTGCTATTGTAGCATTCTCCATCCCCAAGAAACAATTGAACGTTGAAGAAATCATTGTTATTGCCCTTGCTGCTACAATGACATTCAGCATCCTTGATGTATTTGTCCCTGCTATGGGCCAAACTGCCCGCACAGGTGCTGGATTCGGTATCGGTGCCAACCTTGTCAAATTCCCCCGTATGATGTAAATACATATTTAAAAATACCAAACCTAAATTAATATATATTGATATTTTATATATTAATCAAAATATGAACGAAAAGGAAATGTTAATGTTTTATCATACCGCATTACGCAACGTCGGTCTATATACATCAGTATCATTTGCGTCTTTAGCGTATAGTCGTGTATACCGCCATGACAATTATTTCTACAATAATCTACTTATTATAGTTAGTTTAATCTTTACTATTATTGCCTTTTCTATTAACTATATATTATTGAATGAACTTTATGATTTTTCAAAAAAGAATGATGATGGTACACGTATAGACAAGTGGATATTTATACCAGAAGTCATTATGGTAATTGAAGTCATTTTAATCATTCTTGCGTGTGTTACATTATATTATCACATATAAATAATACACTATTAAACCGTTGGAAAAAATTGCCAATCAAGCTCTTTACATACTTCTTTCCAAATCATATCTTGTTCTAGTTGTTTATCCCTATCTTTCATCATAGGTATAAATGGTAAATATTGTGTTTGGTCGAGAAGCACACATAATTGATAGAGTGTATATGTATAATTAAAAAAATTGGTCCTACTTGGCGGACAATGAAGCGCCCAAGGTTTCTGAATCTCAATAAATAATATACACAATGTTTCGTGTAATTCTTCGTTCATGAGTGGCGGTTTGATACCAAAAAGTGAATTAATATATTGAATATGTTCGAAATATTTATTTAATCCCAATTTACGTAGAATTTCTCGCATCTTATTGTAATTCAACTCGCGCATATCTTCGATACGTTCCTTTTTAATCCGCTTTTTAATTGAGTCAACCACATCGTCGGGTATTTGAGTCGTTTCTTTTGCTTGAAATTGTGCCAATATTTCTTTGAAATGGTTTAATCGGATATATGCGGTATATGACACTTCATTGGGAGGTTCCTTGTTTGATGGCTTGTTGCTATCAACAATATATGTAATAAACTTACCACATTTTTTATTATTACAAATCATAATACCTTCTTCCTCTTGGGCGATCATTTCACCGATTTGACAAAATTCGCAATTATCACAATTGATGATAAAATCGTTGGTAATAAGTGTTTCATTATCCACATTTTTCCAAAATTTTCTATACAATTGTTTGGATTTTCTATATTTATTTTCTTCAATATCTTCACTTACGTTATTCGTTTTCTTTATTTTGAAGAAACTATGCATCGCCTTACTATTACGCTTAACATTCGCATTATTATTAATTTGCTGTTTTTCTTCAAAGTAGTTGAAAATGATTTTGCTATTTTCTAGGAAGTAGTTCTTTTTTATACTGGATAAACGCTTTATTTCAGTTCGAATATCGGTTATTTTATCTTTCATATTCATAATACTATCAACCTTATTCCGTGGCAACGTTTTCAATTTCTTTTTTAATTCTTCCTTTTCTGCTTGTAAATTTGGTATTAATGTGTCGTCAATACTTTTAAAATATGCTAACATTTCATCGTGTTTTATATCTATGGATATAAGTTGCGAATTTGGGTTATTTGACATTTTAATTAAACATGCATCATTTAGTTTATATATATTTTACACCAAAATATATAAATCGTCCAAATAATCGAAATAAACTCAACTTATCTTGTATATAATGACAAACATACAACATATAATAACGGAATTGAAAGCACCCAATAAAACTATAGAAATAAATTCAAAGCAGTTTCAAAAAATGGTATTTATAACAAATGCGATAGACGATGGATGGAGTGTAAAGATGGTTGATGAACGATATATTTTTTCCAAAAAACACGAAAACAAAAAAGAGGTATACAGCAAAACATATTTAGAGAAATTTATACTGACAAGCCAAGAATTACAAGGTATTTAACAACGACATATATTTTCTTCTAATAATGCTGTCGCAAGATCTATATGGTCTATTTTTTCACTTTCAGTTTGTTTTTGATCGTAATCTATATCAATATCCTTAGCTTGTTGTATATAATCGTCATCAACATTACATAATCCATATGACATAATCATGATCAACTTATAACATTTATCAAAAATCATCAATAATACATATAAACAGCGATTTTGTTTATATATATTTAGGAAAATTACATAAAATTTCTGTAAAAAAAGAATTAATTCGTATTTTTCCCAAATTATTTTCTATATACATAATATATAATAGAAAATGGGTGGAGCTCTTATGCAACTCGTAGCTTACGGCGCTCAGGACGTCTTCCTTACCGGAACTCCTGAAATCACATTCTGGAAAGTTTCTTACCGTCGCCACACAAACTTCGCGATGGAATCTATCGAACAAACTTTCTCCGGACAAGCTGACTTCGGTCGCCGCGTAACATGCACAATCAGCCGTAATGGTGATCTTGCTTACCGCACCTACCTCCAAGTCACACTCCCTGAAATCAACCAAGGTATGGCAAACACCTCAGAAACATTAAATGCCCGCTGGTTAGATTTCCCCGGTGAACAACTCATCGCTCAAGTTGAAATTGAAATTGGTGGCCAACGCATTGACCGTCAATACGGTGACTGGATGCACATCTGGAACCAACTTACACTTTCTTCCGAACAACAACGCGGATACAACAAGATGGTCGGCCACACAACACAACTCACACACGTAGTTGATGCCTCTTTCGCCGCCATCTCTGGACCCTGTGCCGGTTCCGCTGCGGCCCCCCAAACATGCGCTGCCCGCAAGGACCTCCCCGAAACAACACTTTACGTCCCCCTTCAATTCTGGTACTGCCGCAACCCCGGTCTTGCTCTTCCCCTTATTGCCCTCCAATACCACGAAGTCAAGATCAACATCGATTTCCGCGCCATCGGTGAATGCTTATGGGCCGTATCTGGAACAGCCTCTGCTTCCCAAGCCTACCAACAATCCCTCGTTGCTGCCTCCCTCTATGTTGACTACATCTTCCTCGACACAGATGAACGCCGCAAAATGGCCCAAAACCCCCACGAATACC
>Ga0209534_10004174_pt1 | contig 13427 bp, 9 predicted proteins | sample COG_07_FD_184751 | JGI IMG/M metagenome (GOLD analysis project Ga0209534, IMG submission 184751) | Pelagic Microbial community sample from North Sea - COGITO 998_met_07 (SPAdes) (version 2) | ecosystem: Environmental > Aquatic > Marine > Neritic zone/Coastal water | place: Helgoland, sampling...
TGATTTGCTTAACTAACGATTTGTATAAATCCGGATGCTCATTCTAGTTATTAATTTTAATATCTTTCTTGAACTGTTTGATAATCCATAGTAGCAATATGAAACACTTTTTTTTCTATATTTTTTATATAGTCTAATAATTTTTTTTCTTTCTTATTTATAGTATTATCCATACTATTATACATAATATTATCTATACTCATATTTACTTTAGTTTTTTCATCAATATTAACTTTTTTATTATCTTTATATAATCCATATTCATTTAATTTATATCCTTTTTGTTTTAATTTTTGTCTAATAATTTTATTAAACATTCTACCACTGCTATAATAAAGCCACGTATAAGGTAATTCTTCTATTGTAACTAATCTTATGTCTAGATGTCTCATTTTATGACTAATTGGACTTTTAATTAAACCCATAAATTTTCTATCACCTAATGATACACTTTCTAAATTATTTTCTTTATTTATGTCTTCATCTTTATTTATATCTTCAATTTTATTTTTTATTTTATTTATAAGTTTATATAAGTCTCCAGAATGAATATTATTTGTTTCTTTATTATTACTATGTTTTACTATTAATATATCTATATCTTTAGACTTTTTTTTTGTATTTGAAGGATAACTTCCTGATACTAACATTGTATAATTAGTATTATTAATTATTTTTTTTAATTGATTAGTTAAATATGTAATTTCATCTCTAGGTATGAATGATTGTAAATCTTTATAATACTTTAATCCTAATTCTTGTATATGTGTTAATTTAATTTTATTAGTATGAACTAAATGTTTAACATCTTGAATAGTTCTAGCATTATGTTTATTTATAAGTTCATTTACAAAAGCAGTTCCGAAACCTAAAATAGTATTTAATTTAGTATTTTTAAAACTTTTATTAGTCATTAAACTTTTATTAGTCATTAAACTTTTATTATTTAATACAGTATTATTTAATATAGTATTTACTTCCTTATTTATTTTAGTATTTAAATAAATATCATCTAGAATAGGTAATGTTCCAGAACTAAGAATAGTATCTATTTTTTCTATCATTCCTTTACCAATACCATCTAAATGTGCTAATTCACTACCTTTTTTAATAGGTTTATTCCATTTGCTAATTTGATAGAGTGCTTTTTCATAACTATTTACACGTATTTTATCATTTTTTTCTTTATAATAATCTTTTACTAAAGTTAATATTTTTAGTATATGTTTATTACTATAAGTTTGTTTATTACTATAACTTTGTTTATTGTTATAAGTTTGTTTAATAGTATAATTTTGTTTCTTTGTATATTTCATTTTATATAAGTATAAACTATTCTAATACAATAATACTATACTATTGTAATATATAAAATAAAAACAAAAAATATAAAAAAATAGATATAAAATAAAAAATATAAATATTCAAAAAATGATTAGTGTGATGAACGTAATAATGCTCTAGCACCACTAGATAAACGCCCTTCACCTAAATCTCGCACTCTTTCAAAATGAAATGTTCCATCATCAAGAGAATACATTATCTTTTGAATATTATACTGTCTCAACTTTGCGATACATTCACTACAAGGGGCTGAATTCTTAAAAGGTATTGAAGAACTCTTATCATTATTAATTCTAACAACAATAAGACATTCCTTTCCTAACTTTCTACGAATATCAGCATCCTTATAACCTCTACGGCGAAGTAAATATACCCAATTTACCAACGCTCCAACTTCAGCGTGTCTAGTGTAAGATGTCAAGTGCCCCTTGAGTGCCTTTTTCATAACGATTAGGAACTGGGGGAGCACCTGTCAATTGTGCTGCGTGCTTAGCACGTTCTACACAACCCAAATTACCAGTTCGCAACAAAGAAGAAGACATTTTTGTAAATATTAAATTTATCTTTCAACAATAAATAGAAACCTTTGAATTATATTATTATAATAATATATTATTTAAATTCAATTTTTTACACATATAATAAAAAAAAACTTAAAAAAACTAATAATTATAATTAATTATAAAATAAAATAAAATAAAATAAATAATTATCACTCAATTAAAATTAATATAAATAATTTATAAAATCCTATAAAATCCTATAAAATCCTATAAAATCCTATAAAATCCTATAAACTCCTATAAAATCCTAAAATGATTGAATACTATAAAGAACCAGGAATAACACCACTAGAATTTATAAATACTGTAAAAAAAGAGTTCCCAGATAAAAAAATATGTTATACCGCACGATTAGACCCAATGGCACGCGGTCTAATACCTATATTAATTGGAGAAGATTGTAAATTAATGAATTTATATACTTGTTTAAGTAAAACATATGAAGTTAAAGTTATTATTGGTCTAGCAACAGATACAGATGATGCTCTAGGAATAATAACACAAAACACTTTAAATATATCATCTAATCAAACTACATCACATTATATTTTATCAAATTATAAATCTATATTTGAAATAGAAACTGAATTAACATTAAATCAAAAATATCATTATTATTCTACAAAAGCATTATTATCTAGAAGTAAAAATAATTTTGATACTCATTATCATAGTGTTAAATTATATCATTCTAGTGTAATTGATTCTGGAGAATTAGATTTTAATATATGGAAAAACGAATGTATAAATACTATAAATAAAGTAGATAAAACAAAAGAGTATAGACAAAATGAAATTATAAAACAATGGAATGATTTGAACAAAGAAGTTACAGAACCATTACATTATATTACATTACAATTATATGTAGGTAGTGGTTTTTTTGTTAGACAATACATTAGAGATATATCTGAAAAAATAGGTATTCCTTTAATGTGTTATGATATTAATAGAGTTATTATAAATTATTAGTTATTTTTTAATATAATTTTTCATTTTTATATTTATTAATAATTATGTTTTAGATTTTAATTAAATAACTTAAAAAAAAATTAATATTATAATATATATAAAATTATTAATATTATAATATTAATTAAAATACATTACTATTATATTTATTTATATTTAAATTAGTAAAATGGATAAAAAACCTAAAATAACAAAAAAAACAAAAAAAGAAGATGAAAATTTAAATATAGATAATATTATATTTGAAAAAACAGAAGACGATAATGAAAATAGTGAAAATCAAGAAGATACACAAAAGCCATTAAAAGAAACAAAAGAAAAAAAAGAAAGGAAAAAGCGTGAACCAAAAGAGCCTAAAGAACCTAAACCAATTAAAGAGAAAAAGAAAACAAAAGCAGAATTATTAAAAGAAGAAAAACTAAAAGAAAAAGAAAGAATGAATACATTATCTAATTTAATGCCCCAAGATGAAACTTTACAAGATACTATTACTAATATTACTAATATTAATAATAATAATACTAATAATAGTAATATACCAACAATTAATAGTATTGACTATACTAAACAACCTGACAAAGTGTATGAAGAGTATACTACATATATTACACATATATTTCATTTTAGTGATATTCACATTCAATTATATAAACGTCATTATGAATATCAAGAAGTATTTATTAATATTATAACTTATCTTAAAGAACAAAAAAAATTATTTAATATTGCAGAAATAAATAATAAAAACATACCAATTATTGCTCTTATTACTGGTGATATTCTTCATAGTAAAAGCGATTTATCACCAGAATGTATTCAACTTACTTATAATTTTCTTAAAGCCGTATCTAGTTTAATGCCATTAGTTATTATTCCTGGAAATCACGATGTTAATATGAATAATAAAGAACGATTAGATGCTCTAACACCAATTATTGCTGATTTACCAAAATCAAATCCTATTTATTATTTTTTAGAATCTGGTGTTTATAAATTATCTAATCTTATGTTTTATCACGCATCTATTTTTGATAATAAAATAATACCCTTAATTTATGATAAAAACCAAAATCAAAACCAAAACCAAAACCAAAACAAAAAACAAAATCAAAATATAACATCTATTATGTTATATCACGGTCGTGTTAATGGTGCGGTGCTTTTTAATGGATTAGAATTAACTGACGATACTAATAAAACCATTACCCCTTCGGCATTTGATGATTATGATATTACTTGTTTGGGTGATATTCATAAACACCAATTTTTAAAATCTAATATTGCCTATGCGGGATCTCTTATACAACAAAATTTAGGAGAAGATATTAATAATCACGGATTAATTAAATGGAATGTAAATACTAGAACAGGCACTTTTGTATCTATACAAAATAGTTGGTCTTATGTCACTCTTTATGTCAATGATAAAAAAGCAAATCATCAATGTTTAACAAAAGATAACACGCACGATACTAATTGCCCTTTAACAAAAAATATTAGAGTTCGTATTCTTTATAAAAATACACCTGAAAGTTTTATTTTAGATTATATTACACTTCTTAAAATGAACCATAATGTTGTTGAATTTTCATATCAAAATGATGAATTTTTAGAAGATAATGAGTATAATAATAATTCTATTAATAGTATTATTGATAATAATAATAGTAATAATGATAATAATGATGATGATGATAATAATGGCAATGATAATGATAATAATTATAATAATAATAATAATGATAGTAATGATAATAATAATATAAATACAAATACTCAAATTACAGGTCAATCTAGTAAAACTAAAAAACATAAATCAACATTAACAATTGATATTACATCAGCAGAATTACAAAATAAATATATTAAGGAATATATTTACGAAACAAATAAGAATAATGATATTATGCTTACAGATGATGAAATTAATGAAATAATGACTATAAATATAGAACAAAATACAAAATTACAAGAAATCAATACGAGTTATACTAATAATAAATTTTCAGGACATTATAAATTAAAACGCCTTGAATTTTCAAATTTATTTGCTTTTGGAACTAATAATGTGATTGATTTTACAAAATTTAAAGGTATAGTAGGTATTATAGCCCAAAATCATTTAGGTAAATCAGCACTTTTAGATATTATTATTTATACATTATTTGATAAATTTACAAGGAAAGGAACAGCAAAGGATATTTTAAATATTCGTAGTGATTTATTTAATATTAAACTTGATATATCTATAGGACAATGGACTTATACTATTATTAAAAGAGGTGTGCGTGGTTCTGGTAAAACAAATACAGTTACTACTAAATTAGAATTTTATAGAACTCATGATAATGATGACACGATTGAAAATTTAGAAGAAGATAATACAACCAAAACCAAAGAATTAATTAGAGATTATTTTGGGTGTTATGAAGATATTATACATACAAGTTTTAGTGTCCAACACGATAATAGTTGTTTTGTAGATGCTGAAAATACCGAAAGGCGTAAAGAATTACAGCGTATTATGAAGTTTGATATTCTAGATAAACTAGATAGTATGGCAGGGTCTCAACTTAGTAAATATAAAGATATTAGAGACCATATTAGTAAAAAAATTAATAATGATTTTATTGTTTCATCAAAGAAAAGTAAAGTAAAAGCCACAAACTTAGTTGCTATACATAGTGAAAATAAAGACTATGCGAAACACAAAATTAAACAATTACATCATACTATTCTAGATACATCTTCTAAATTAAACAATGATTGTAAACGTTTTTTAGAAAACTATAATAAAGAAGATACTGAAATAGAATTTGAAGAGTTAAATGATAAACTTAACAGTAATAAAAAAGAAAGAATGAAGTTAAAAGATAGTATTTATAAACATACTAACAATAATAATGAAAATGGCAATGAAAATGAAAATGGCAATGAAAATGATAATGACACTACAATACTAAACTTAGAAGACTTAATAACACAATTAAAAGAAGAAGAAGAAAAAAATAGTATAGTTATTAAAGATGCTAATAAAAAAATAAGATTATTAGAGAAGGCTAATGAAGAATTATATAAATCTAGAAAACCAAGTTATATTACCATTCCTGATGATATAGACAATTCTAAAAGTTATTTAAGTGAATTAAAAGATAAATATAAAGATAGATTAACAAAAAATAAAGATAAAATAGAAACATTAACTAATCAAATACTATTATTAAAAGAAAAAGAAAAAGAAATCACTATTAATAATGAAACTATTCTAGCACTAGAAAAAACATTAATTAAATTACCAGAAGAATTTAATAAATTAATAGAACCACAAACACTCCTTGAAAATGAAACTAAATATAAAAAATATTTATGTAAATGGGTAAGTTCATTAACATCAAATCATAAAAACCCTAAAAACTCTACAAGCACACCAGATACAATAATTACACCAGACTACACTACACTATGCGATACACCCGAATACAAACAGTATAAAAAGCGAGCAACCGATTTTTTTGTATCTAAAGAAATAGAAACGTATAAAACAAATTCAAATGACCAAGAGATTAAAAATCAACAAAAAGAACTTACTATTTTAAATTCACAACTAAAAATAGAGTTAAAACAAATAATTACTCTAGATACACAAATAAAAGAATTAGAGCAAAAACAAAATCAATATCAAACTAAATTAGAACATATAGAAAATGATATTTTAAATATAGAAGACAATCATAATATTAATAATGAATTAGAAGCCAATAAACTAAAACGCAGTAAATATGAAACACGTATTAACACAAATGAAGAAAAAAATGAAATATTGTGTAAAACACAAAAATTAATAAATACTTATGAAAATCTAGAAAAAGAAGTTAAGTTTATAGAAATAGAAATGAAACAAAAAGAAGAATTATTACTTAAATTTGAACATTATAGAGACCAGATTGACTATAATAATACGATACAAAAAGAAATTGATTTAGTAAAAGCCGAATTAGATGAATTTGAAGAAGTGTTAGAAGAAGTAGAAAAACAATATACTATTGAAAATACTAATATTACTAAATATACAGCATTATTAGAACAAATTAAGAAAGACCTTGCCGAATATAAAGCAATAGAAAAAAATTTAAAACTTTATGAAGTATATAAAAAATCTATAAAGCAATTACCTTATATATTACTTAATAAAATACAACCTTTATTAGAAAAGAAAGTAAATGATTTATTGACAATCATTACAGACTTTACAATTAAATTTGATATTTCTGATAATAAAATAGATATTTATCTAGATAGACCAATTTATAATATGAGTAAATCAAATTCTAATACAAATACAAGTTTAAATTATTTAAATAATAAAAATAGTTCAAAAGCAAATAGATATATTTTAATTAATAATGGTAGTGGGTTTGAAAGGTTTATATCAAGTTTAGCGATTAGAATTGCTTTGTTAGATATGTCTAATTTACCTAAAATTAATTTCCTAGCCATTGATGAGGGATTTTCAGCATTTGATACTCATAATATTAATAATGTAGGTCAAATATTAGATTATTTAAAAACCAAATTTGATTTTATATTAACCATTAGCCATCTTACACAAATTAAAGAAAATAGTGATATTATTATTGGATTACAAAAAGATGAAAATGGATATACGAAGATTATACAATAAAAAATAAAATTAAAAAAATTAAATATATAATAATACTATTTTTTATTAAAAAATTAATGAGTAAATAAAACTATATAGTAAATAAATATTTATTATTCCCATTTATTTATTATACATAAATTATTATAATTTTTATTTATTGTTTCAATATTAATAAAATTATTATTATTTGAACATTTATTATTACATTTATTATTAATAATATTATTATAACGATTAAATGTATTATCTATACTATATGTAAAATCATCAATAGATTTTTTATTATAAAAATTTTTCATCCATTCAATTTGTTTTTTATTAACATTATAATGATTAAATCTTAAAGTATCTAATGGTGCTTCTTTAGTATTACCTTTTATATTATTAATACTATGTATATTACTTATGTTTTCTATATTTGTATCATTATTTTTTATAATTATTTTAGGTGCCCAACCTGATGTATCAATATTTTCTACAGTTTTTGTAATATCTATAATTTTTTTTTTTTCTTTATTACAAAAACGATCCATAAATTTTTTTTGTTTTATAATAATTTTAGTTATATTTTCTTTACTTAAATCATAAATATATTTTTTTAGATTAATATTATTTACACTAAATATAAATTCATCTATATCTGTATATGCTGTATAATCAACACTATTTTTATAATTTTCAATATAATGTTTAATGGCTTCAGTTTGACCATATATTATATTACCTTTATCATCTTTAGGTTGCCATTTAATATAAAAAACATTATCTTTAAAATCATTTAATATAGATTGTAATTCATTATTTACTAAATCGTCATTCATATTTATTATAGTATTAAAGTTAAATGCATATTTATTTATAGTTTTATTAGAACTATCAATACCAATAGAACCAGTATTATCATATAAAAATATTTTATCAAAACCTATATGTAGATGATATATAATCCATTCTCTTAAAAATGGTAAATTTTCCTTTAATATAAATACAGTTTGTATTCCAAGTTTTATATTATTTATTTTATTGTCTTGAGATTCTAAAATAGTTGAAAAAGTTTGATTACCTTTCCACTCTGGTATATTATTTTCATTTTTAAATTGAATCCAATAATCATAATCTTTATTAACATTTTCTATATTAGTATGTTCTCTAATTTTATTAATTTTATCAGCATCATGTGGATTAACACATTGTATAATATCAATAATAGCATATTTGTCTTGTTCATCTTCTCCTAAAACCCATATATAAAATAAATCAATTCCCCAACCAATTAAAATAGGGTCATAATATTCCATGAATTTATGTATAGCATATTTAGAAAAAACAGTTGTTCCTACTTCAGTAAAATTTGTATATCTTAATATATTATTAGGTTTATATAATGTAATTTCATGTGATACTTTAGAGTCTAATGTATATGATGGTTGACATAACCATAAATCATATTTAATAGATATATCGAATAAATTATTTATATCATTTGTATTTATAATAATATCATCATCTACAATAAAAAATCTATCATATTTATCTAATAATTCTCTATAATTTTTATATATATAATGAAAATTTTGAAATTTACTACCTTTTCTTTTCCAAATTTTATCAACAATTTTTTCATACATATTATAATTTTCATCATTATTTCCATAATAAACACACCACACATCATAATTTCTATGTTCTCCTAACCAATGATTATAAAATTGTGTATTATCACCCGCTGATGTAAATATTAAATTTTTTTTTTGTGATTTTATATATGTATTAATTATATTTTTATCATTATTTTTATCATTATTTTTATCATTATTTTTATCATTATTTTTATTATTATTTTTATCATTATTTTTATCATTATTTTCATTACTATTTACTATAATATTATCATTATTAAAATATTCATTATATCTATAAAAAAATAAAATAATCAATAATATTATTAAAAATAATAAAATAATATTATATTTATTTAATTTAATATATTTTATTATTTTACTACTATAAATAGTATTATAATTCATTTTAATTTATTATTTAACTTTATAAATATTATATTATATAAATATTATATTTTATTCATAATTAAAAATATTATTGTCACCTTTATTATAAAGATATTTATATCCTTTAGGTAAAAATTCTAAATAATATTCATTATTTAAACTATGATTTTTACCATTTTCATCTTGTCCTGTCTTAATATTATTTTCAATAGATAAATATGGTTTATATTTTTCAATTGTTTTAAAACCACCTTGTATAGCATTTTTTTCCATACCTTCAACGTCTAAATGTATAATACCAATAGTTTCTTTAATTATATTATCTTTTACTAAATCATCTAATTTTATAAATTTATTTATATTATTCATATCTTCAGTATTAGTAGTATTAGTATTATGTTCAACCCATTCCCATCCACCTGTATTTTCACCACTTTGTTTTAATGATTTATATTCACGATTAACATTACTTAATCCATAATTTAAAACTCTTAAATTATTTAAATTATTTTTTGTTTTAATAAAATTAATAAAATCACATTTAAATTTAGAAGGGTCTATAGCATATACTATTATATCTTCTCTTTTATGATAGTTAAGTGCATGAGCAATAGCAATTGAACCATCACCAATATGTGCCCCACAATCAATAATACAACTATTTTTTGGTAAAGTTAATGCTTTATTAATAATATCTTCTTTTATATCATAATCAAAATCAAATGTATTAGGCCAATTGCTTTTCATAAAATTACTATCTATTTTTTGCCATATAACATTATTTAAATTATTATTTGTTTCATTTTTTATATATGGATTTTTATGATTTTCAATATTGTTTTCAAAATCATTTATAGTATTAATTGTATTTTCAAATTTTTCTATTATAAAAAACTTATTTATACATAAAATTATTAATATTAATATTATAATAATACATAATAAAATACATAATTTTTTATTTTTTTTAATAATAAACATAGTTTAATTATAGTTTAATTATAATTTAATTATAATTTAATTATAGTTTAATTATATTTTAATTATAGTTTAAGTATATTTTAATTATAAAAAATTAAAAAATAATAAAAAATTAAAATAACAAAAAACAATAATTAAATAATAATTAACTAAAAACATAATTATACTTTTATTCAATCTTTATTCACAAACTCATCAAATAAATCCCACGTAATTGTTCTCCAAGCACAATTTATTTTATCTCCATTTTCATCAGTATAATTGCGAGGTTTTGTATAATGTAATTTAATTTCACTATAATCATCATCTTCATTATTCTCATTAATATCATTGTATGATTTAATATTAAAAATTAAATATGGGTCAGTAAACGAATTAACTGTACCGATTAAATAGATACCTTCTAAAAAGTGTTTATATATTTCTTCTTTCGTTTTAGTTTCATCACCTCCAGTTAGAACTAAATAAATAGAGCCACCTGTACCACATTCTTGAATTTTTAAAACATTAACACTAATTTTTGTTTTATCATCACTTCCAGCGAGCAGAACATAATCTTTCTTTATTTCTCCTGTAGGATTACCAGTAGGAATACCAGTAAAATTCAATATAATAGTGTTTTCTCCAGTAGTATATCCTTGTAAAATATGTTTTTCAAGAGGAAATGATGAATTTATTCCATTTCCAAATTCTATTTCATTATCACCATTATTAACTTTTTCAGCCATTTTTTAAGTATACTTTTTACTATAGTATAAGTAATTTATAGTTATTATTAAATTAAAAATCAATTTTTTTTATGTTTTTATTATTTAAACTTAAAGATAAAAAACATAATTATAGTAATGTAAATTAGTAATTGTTTAAATGTAAATATAAGGTTAAATAGTATTTACAATCACTTTAAGTAAAAAAATGACACATAATTATAATTATAATTATAATTATTCTAAAGATGAATTACTAAGTATATTTGATGATATTACTATGATTAGTATTAATAATAATTTATTTATAAAAAATAAAGTAAAAAAAAAAATAGAATTAATTAAAAGAATATCAAAAAATGATATTAATATTTTAAATTATAATAATAAAAAAAAAGAAGGTTTGTTTCATTATTTAAATTCATTAACAATTAAATTTACAACTGTAAAAAAAAATTATAATAAATTAAATAATAAATTAAATACTATTTTAGGTGAAATTATTCATAACGCATATTTAACATCAGGATATCAAGTGTTAATTTCAAATATCCCCGAATTAGGAATACAATTATATAATAATAATAATATTGTTATTGTTGATGAAGAAGCAATATATGATACTATTAATTATTATATAAAAACTATAAATGGTGTTTTATCAGTAGTAAAAATAGATACTAACACATATTTAGCAAAATTAAAAGATATAAATGACGCTAGATATTTATGCGGTATTATTCATAAAATGCAAATTGAAACAAATATAATTAGAGTAGAAATGTTAGAAAATCTTGAAAATTGTTTTAATGACGAACAAATAACACTAGAAAAAAATAATAATAGTGATAGTAATAGTAGTAATAGTAGTAATAATAGTGATACTATTAGTGATATTGATGATATTGATATTAGCGATTATGGATATAATACTATAAATATAAAAAATAAAAGTAAAACATTAATAGAAACATATTTAAAATTAATTTATAGTAAAATAAATTATGTATTATCTTATTTTTGGAAAAAATAAAAAGTAATCTAAACCTAATCTAAATCTAATCTAAACCTAATCTAAATCTAATCTAAACCTAATCTAATCTAATCTAAACTAAACAACACCATTTTTGTTTTATTTTGTCTAATCTTTTCATTGTTATATCATAATTAAATAATGTATTTTCATTTTTACCAAATAATAATTGTATTGGTTGATTACCAAAGATAAATTCTGTAAAATCAGGATGCCTGATAATATAAGGTTCTTTTTCTTCTTCATATATTAATAGTGCTGACGTATAATTTAAATCCCAACAATTACATAATAAATTATGAAATGATGATGATTGAACTTTTGTTCTTGTAATTGGTTTTTCATCTGTATAATAATCAATAATAACACTAGGTTCTTTTATATATTCCGTTTGTGTATCAGTTTCAATAAAATTATCAAGTAATTTTATTACCATAGTATCTACATCTATCATTTTTAATGGTTCTGTATATTTATGAAATTGTGTAGAATAATAACCGATTTCATTTAAAATCAATGAATAAACTACAGGTAATATAGAACCATATATTGCTGTTATATTATAGTCATTCAATTTGTTTTCATCTAATTTTTTTTTAATAGATAAAATATGAATATTACTAATAACTAACATATCTAAAGCATACATTATAGTAGTGCGATTATTATACATTATTTCAACATAATTATCTTCAGATGATAGATACATTATTTTACTAGCAAGTTTTGGATCAATCATAGATAAATAATAAATAAACGAATAAAATATAGTATATTCTGTTTTTTTTCTTTCTATATAATTAGAAATATGATAATTAGATATGACTTCTTTATTGCGTTCTTGTTTCAAATATGCTTCATTTAATAGTTTATTTTGTTGTAATAAACGTTCTTCTTCTAAAATTTTTTCATTTTCAATATATTGTGTTTCTTTTTTAATACGCTGTCTTTCTTTTTTTTTTTCATTATTCTTTTTTTTTAATAATTTTATGTTTTCAAGTTTTTCCAGCATAAGTCGCTCATTTACAATGCGTTCATTTTCAATGCGGTCTTTTTCAAGTTGTTCCTTTTCAAGTCGTTCCTTTTCAAGTCGTTCCTTTTCAAGTCGTTCCTTTTCAAGTCGTTCCTTTTCAAGTCGTTCCTTTTCAAGTCGTT
>Ga0209534_10004185_pt1 | contig 13415 bp, 10 predicted proteins | sample COG_07_FD_184751 | JGI IMG/M metagenome (GOLD analysis project Ga0209534, IMG submission 184751) | Pelagic Microbial community sample from North Sea - COGITO 998_met_07 (SPAdes) (version 2) | ecosystem: Environmental > Aquatic > Marine > Neritic zone/Coastal water | place: Helgoland, sampling...
GTTGCTATTAAATGACACATCACCCGAGACATCCATTCTGCCATTTAAATCAGTATCTCCATTTACCATCAGATTTACAGACACATCCAAATTGCTATTAAATGAAACATCACCCGAGACATCCAAGCGACCATTTAAATCAGTATCTCCATTTACCATCAGATTTATGGACACATCCAAATTGCTATTAAATGAAACATCACCCGAGACATCCAAATTGCCTATCAAGTCGGTTGTGCCGTAGATTATCATATTTTTTGACACATCCAAGTTGCTATTAAATGACACATCACCCGAGACATCCAATCTGCCATTTAAATCAGTATTTCCATTTACCATCAGATTTACAGACACATCCAAGTTGCTATTAAAAGACACATCACCCGAGACATCAAACCGACTATTGAACGATACTTCACCGAAAAAGTTGTGATAATCGGCAAAATAATTATTTGTTTGTGTTTCAGTTTCGTATGCATACTGAATTTCAATACGATTTCTACTGCCATCTGTAAATACTGTCTCGATAAATGCATTATTACTGTTATCGTCTACGACTTTATTCACATTGCTAAACAAAAATGGAATATACGTTTCTTGATTAGAAGCATCTGTTGCTTTATTGGTAAATTGGATCATACCCGATTGGTCGTGAACAATTTGCAAAATTTCATTACTAATGGTTCCATGAATGGATGCATTTTCTGAAACAAATAGATTACCAGTATATAAATATTCAGAATCTGAAATGTTTGTAACAAGGTTTCCTTTTTCTACCATTTCTACATCGGAATCAGTCCCTGTCGCATAGACTTTACCAATAAAAAAAATATTTTGGGAGGATATGTCACTATTAATATACACAAATGCTCTTGTTTCATTATTGGCCAACGTTCCTTCTTGAGACATGAGAATTCCAGAAGAACTTGTTCCAGTTAAACCTGAACGATATATTGCAAATGTTGTTTCATTATTGATAGAAGTTACAGTCTGATTACCAGCTGTTAACAAACGAATATTTACAACTTCCAAAGTATCCGCATATATAATTTTTGAACCAATTCTTACATTTTTATTTGAATCTTCATCTGTGCCAATAGTTATCGTAGCACCATTCATCATAATTTGCCCATTTACCATACTATCGCGAATGTTAATAGTATTCATACATACATCGTTCAACTGTAATGTATTATCATTGTCATTTGTAATATTCAAGGTTTTAACAAGTCTGTCTGTAGTAAAAGAATTATTATTGACTCGCAACTGCATATCACCTGATAATGTCAAAAACGTTCGTGGTGTTAAAATATTACACTCAATTTCTCCTCCACGAACAGTCTCGACTACTGACAGATCTCCATATATATTCGATTTGTTATCGTAATAACTAGTATCCGTTCCATTTGATGTTACTGTCCAAAAGTCTACATAATTTTCATCGGTATCCTTACTATGAACATCATTTATACTAGGAATGTCATCATTTGGCCTAAAAACAAAGGTTTTTACTTTTTGCCCAATACATTTAATATTATTCAAAATATTTAAACTTCCGTTTTTATTTACTTCATAATATTCATATTTTTGAGTATTTACACCATCATATGTATTATTATCAGCAGTAAAATCTCCAATAAATTCAGTCTTACCAATCAAATTCAAATCTCCAGTGAAATTTGTATCACGACTTTCTATTGTCATATTTCCAGTTACCACAACGTTATTGAGAGAAGCATCTCCTTGCACTTCCAAATTTCTCTCCAATAGAACATTCCCACACACATCTGTATTATGTAAAATAGTAGTATTCGTAAATGTATTCACCCCTGTAAAAGTATTGTCTTCTGAAGCACCTAAATCTAAATCCGTTTTGATGGAACCAATTTGTTCTTGTATATCACTACTAATAGTAGTTAAATAAGATAACCTCTGTGCACTTAATGTATAAGTATTTCCATCGTGCACAAATGCAACTGTTCCATTACTCAAATCCAATGAATTGCTATTTAAATAAAGATTACCATTGAGACTAATATCCTTTGCATTCAAATTTTGTCTCAAAACTATAGATTCAGCTTCAATCATTCCAGACATGGATATATCACCCGAAATGGTAACAGCTTGATTTGTATCTACAGTAGAAGACCCGATTGTTAGATTTTGTTTCACCAATAATGAATCGTTTTCAGATGAAGACCCACCGATGGTTACATTATCATTTACAAACAATGTTCCTTGTAGTCGAATATTTCCATTGAGAGAAATGTCTTTATGTGCGTTTATGTCACCGTAAACATCGATATCCTTTCGAAATATGGCTTCATTGCTGATTGTAATGGAATTCCCCATTAAATATTCATGTATAATAGCATTGCCATAGAAGTTCGATATTCCAGAAACACCAAATGAACCTTGGTTAACAGTATCTTGTAAAACGGTATTTTGGAGAGAAGTCAATGATGATTTCACGACCACATTTGATGCATCTACAGTAGAAACATCTATATAAGAAACATCCAATGTGTCATTGCATTTAATATCTTCAATTGTGGCTGTCCCTGTTACTTCTACAGTTGTAAAGGATGCATCTGTGACATGCATTTTGTTTGATTGTAGATGAAAGATATTTTGGAGAGAACTACTTACATCTATTGTGGATAAATGGTGACTTGATACAATTTCATAATTGTCATTTGTATTATTTTGCGTTAGATTATTGTCACGTAAAGATAAAATACCAGTAGAAAGTCCAGGAGCATTTAATTGAGAGAAATTCAAGGCAACTACATTTGGGTTCGTAGCGGAACGAAAACTCATTTTATCAGCATCCATGTTACTAATTTTGACAAATGCATCTTGTGACGTCGTTGATGGACGATTATACCAATAAAATCCATGACCTTTTAAATCTTCGTTGGAAATCGTGACAGATGATTGTTGATTTATAACAAAACCAGAAGCATTCGTTCCCTTTAAATTCTCAAATATACCTTGACTATTTAGTATGGTATTTTCCAATTGAATATTGTGTTCCTTTTCAATATACACATTTCCACGAATCAACAAGTCGTTTGTCAAAGTAATACAAGATATGTCACTCATAAAATCGTCTACGGTTTTACCCGAAGACATTCTATCCACATTTGTAGAAGAATCCCGAACTGGGTCTCGAGCACGCAAAATAGGTTCTGAATTCGACAATTGTTCCATATAAATACCTTGGTTTGTGCCAATTATAATATCGTTCGTGCTCAATACCCCATTTATAGTAGCATCGTTTCCTACAGTTAAATTACCACTCATTGAAAGATCATTATTGAGAGAAAGTGCTCCTTCTAAACGTAGAGTTCCTAATACATCTAAATCTCCACCAATGACTGTATTACTACAAACATCCAATGAATCCATAATTTGGGCATTGCTTTTCACCAATAAGGCGTTGTCAACCACCAAAGATTTGTCGACAAGGAATTCTTGGTTTGATACATCGTAAACTATACTTGCACTATTATCATTTTGAAAAGTCCATTGAAATATACCAAAGCTATTGTCCAACTGCAGTTCCCCCTTGTTTTCCTTCTGATTTTGAATTAAGGTGCTTTTGACACTTTCTTGATTTGAAAAAACATGTAAAATATGATTATTATTGCCAGAAATATCAAGAATGGCCTGAGGATTGGCTACATCAATACCCAAACCTTGCACCGAATTATCCAGAAATCGATATTGATTTGATCCATTATCAATATAAACACGGTCTTTTACATAAACACTTTCATCTACATATACGTTCTTGCCTACTTCGACATTTCCATTCAATGAACAATCTTCACGAACGAATAATTCACCCGATATTGTAAAAGTTCCCTTATAGTCTTCTCTCATTACAAAATCATCGGTTACAATGGAATTCACATTCAAATTATTAAAGTTCTCAAATTGTTTTATACTTCCTACTTTCTTCCAAGACATGCGTCCAAATATTTTTATATACTATAGATAGTTTATTTATTATTTTGAGAGAAACCCAACATTCTCATCGATCATTTTTTATTTTATTATCTATTCTACACAAATAGATAATAACTAAACCTTATTTTTTACTTCTCTTTGTTTTTTTACTATTCGGTTTACTTTTGGTTCGGCTATTTCGACTTTTGTTATTTTTATTACCATTTCTACTGCCAGATTTTAGACTGCGACTATTATTTTGTGGGCCTACTGGATATCGAAAATAAAATGGCTTTTTATCCATGAAGCCTTTTACAGTTCTTTTACGTGGTCTTCTTCTTTCAAATATTCCAACATGTTTCCTGCTATAATTGTTATTTTTATATTGCGCATGATAACAACTTGTTGTTTTCATTTCTCTCTACTATATAATTCAATCATATTTTCTTTTTATATCGCCGTAGAGTAATTCGTCTAAATGATTTTCTTTTACTGTTCTTTTTACGTGATTTAGCAGTAGATAAACGTTTGCATATATATTTCTTGATTTGTGATTTTTCTTGTAATATATGTTCTACAATCTCTTGATAAAAAGAGCGAAATTCTTTTAATCGTTTCTTCATTTGAGGTGGAGTAAACCATTGTATTTCTATTTTCTCAAACAATTTGGTTCGATTCAATAAGTTTCTATCCATGCGATCCCATAAAAATCGATGATTCTGATTGTAGTAAATAGGTAGTTTCGTATCATAATCTATAGGAATAATGTGCACATGATAATCATTGTATTGCAGTCGATAAGGGCCTCTTTTGGATTTAATGTATTTTCGTAAAATCGATGAATCACCTAAAAAACCTGTCAATTCTTCCCCTCCTTCTCTCAATGCTGTATTGTAAATCGATTCTCCATCTTCTACTCCACCACCGAAATCAGAAAAACCACGAGCACTGTCTTCTTTGGGGTTTTCCTTTCCAAACAAAAAATACAATTGGCCTTTGTAGTAGCTCACTGGTAATATACTGGAACCAGTCATCTTTTTATATACTGTAGAGATATTATTTCTCTCTTCTCTCTATTTTTCATAAAAAACTCTTTTTTCCTCAAAAGAAATTAAATGAAGAATTTTATTGTAACATAAAAAAAGGAACAAGCATGGAATGTATTCAGAATGGTTATTTAGAAGTAATATTAGGTCCTATGTTTTCTGGTAAAACTTCTAAACTGGTCGAAATTTATAAACAATACACTTTCTGCAATATTCCAGTAATGGTCATTAATCATCAAGAAGATAATCGTTATTCTACTGACAGTGTAATGGTTACCCATGATGCAGTAAAAATAAACTGCGTTCAGTGTAATACATTGTCATCCATATTGGAATCGAAAATGGAATTGTTCTCTCAAACACCACCAGTTGTATTAATAAACGAAGGCCAATTTTTCCCCGATTTATACAATGCAGTGCACACCATGGTATATAAACATAAAATGCACGTGTATGTTGCTGGTTTGGATGGGGATTTTCGACAAAAAAAATTCGGTCAAATGTTGGATTTGATACCGATTTGCGACAAAGTCTACAAACTTCATTCTCTTTGTGTGTGGTGCAAAAATGGAACCAAAGCTATCTTCTCTCATCGAACAGATACATCTTGTCAAGACCAAAAATTAGTAGGTGCAAGTGAGTCGTATATACCTTTGTGTAGAAGTTGTCACTCTTCATAAACACATTGTGGTATTTTATTGTAGAAATCTTGCACTTTTTTATTGATGCGTATTTTATTTGGATTAAAAGCACATAAGTAAAGACCTTCCAAGGATTGAATCCTACTTAGCGCTACATAGGTTTGTCCACATTCGAAAATAGTAGAACCTATATCGATTTCACCCATTGGTAAGGTAGCACCTTGACTTTTATGTATAGTCATTGCCCATGCCAGTTTTAAAGGAATCTGACCAATTGCTAAATTGGGATACTCTTCTGATTGCCAATATTTCACTACAAATGTCCTTTTCTCTCCATTTTCAAATAAAACTATAGGATTAGGTGCTGATTTGCCTGTTGAATCATGAAATCCACAGATTTTACCCAATGCACCATTACAAATACCATTTTCTACATCTAAATTGACAGTGCACATCACATTTGCCCCTACTTTCAACGTCAATATTTTTTCAATAGGACTATTTTCCATCAAATATCGGAACTCCATTTCTTGTTTTGCTTTTGGGATTTTATTTGGTTTGATACTTTTTAAAATTGTAGGTTGTTGATTGTTTGGATCTCCTTCATAATTGGTTGTTTGCATTATGTGATATTCATAACAGGTGCTTTCCAATCTATCAAATTCCCGTTTATTGATTTCTTCTACCTTTGCTTTTGTTGCATACAATTTCGTAGGAACAACTCCATTGTGTTCGTCTGGATTATACTGTATTTGCAATCGACTTTTGAGCAATAGCATGTCTTCTGTATCAATAATTCCTCTACGAATATTATTCAAGACTTTTTTGTATTGTGGGTCTTGTTGTCGAAACAAATGCGTTAATTCAATGTGGTTTTCTAAAGTAAATAATTGTGACCATATTGGTGACTCAAAACAAAATTTATCCCCTTCTTGTGCGTTGAAAATAGGTGGTAATTGAAAGAAGTCTCCCGAAAACACAACCTGCATGCCACCAAAAGGAAGTGTGCTTTTGCGAGCAGCTTTTGCAATGGCATCCAATAATTCCAATAGCTTTGCCGATAGCATACTGACTTCATCCAATACCAATACATCTGTTTTTCGCCATGCACTTAATGATTTCCTATTGTTCAATACGTTTGTCACGATTACACTTTGTTCACCTTTGGGTATTTTTATACCACTCCATGAATGTAATGTAGTTGCTTGACAATTCAATAAAATAGCAGCACATCCTGTCATAGCACATACTTGTATTTTTTTCACGCACGTGTCTACCATCATACGAATTAATGACGACTTTCCTGTTCCACCTGGACCAGTAAGAAATATATTTTCCCCGTTTTCAAAACACTGCAAAGCATATTCTTGTGCAATATGTAAATCTTCTCGTTTCATTTGGTTTGATGTATATATATAAAATTTTATTTGTATATTACTATTATAAAACTATAGTAGTAACAATAAAAGTTAATTCAATTTTTCATTTAATCATGCTTTATTTCCAAAGCAAATGAAAAATCCATTTTATTCAAATTAATTACTTCCCCGATTTCATTCAAAACACGAACCCGAATTTTTTGAATATCATTTTTTCCTTTGTATGTTCGACTGTCAGATAATAATCTACCTCCAGATTCATTAGCTATAATATATTGTCCAAAATTATAGCTACTACGGTCTATTGTAACACGACTGAGTATATTCGGATCAAAGTAAGAATCAAATGACGGCACAATAAATGAGTTCGGATTGTGAGCATGGAAATCATCCACCGATACAAATAAATAACGACAAGGATTGACATTTACAATTCCTTCTGATTCAATGGAACCTCCATTTGTAATAATATAAACGGGTTCACGGAAACCTAAGCACCATCCCAATTTTGATTTGAGTGAATATTTATCTTCATTTCCCCTATCATCTACAGCAAATCGGACTGTAATATCACCTCCACTATTATCGATTTTACATTTTTGCGTATTTACATCTATTGTTACAGATATATTATTGAAACTTACATCAACTTCCGTATTAACCGCAGTCACTAATTCTGTAGCTGAGTAATTCCCTTCGTCGATTTCAATAAGTGTATCATTTATAGTAAAATATGTGTTTCGCATTGTCAAACTAAAATCATAAAAACTTGCTGGAATCTCAACATGGGTCATTTTCATGCTATGAACATCACGAATATTTTGAGGTAAAGTCACAGTAACATCCGCACCTGTGTTCATATTGTATTCTTGTTGAAATCGAGTGTCAATATTCAAGTATTTCGTTTTTCGTTCAGGATTGACATTGGTCATCACCATATGACGACCATTTTCGATTACATTAGGTTCCATGAATGTAAGACTTTTACTATCAAAATATTTACTCATATTAGTTCTTGTATAATTACACACCAGAAAATTAATTATAAACTCTTTTTGGGAGAAACAATAACATGTGGACCTAAAGAACGACCACTTTGTGGACATTGACTACAACCCATGGACAGGTTTCCATACTGTAGACTCATAAAGCTCCTTCTTACTGTAGGGGTATTTGTATGTTCTCGTTTTGGGGTATTTTGTGCTGTTTTCGTTCCGCTAAATGTAAAAATCATGAAAAAATTGAAAAAAAGCGTTTGCCTATATTTAACACATAAATAAAAATTCTCCCAATAAATATCGATTCATGGAACAACATTATTCTTCTTTTATTGAACCAGTAGCCTATTCAACACCACCAGTAATACCAAACACCACATGTAATTTTTGTAAAAAACGTTATACTACCGAAGCTCAACTAAAAAACCACGAATGTAAGATTAAACCTTTTATTTTAGCAGGGCTAAATCCAAATGGAACACCAAACCCTGACAATGTTCGGTTTACTGATACACAAAAGGATAATCTCATTCGTAAATTACTTTTAGAAGTTGCTATACTGCATAAAAAAGTAGCCAAACATGACCAAGAACTAAAGCAACTAAAACGAAAACATATGATGCAAATCGTTCGCTCCCTAAACAATGATCCTTCACAAGTTCCTTCCAAGACACTGAATCAATGGATTGCACAATTATCAGTTTCGATTAGTAACGTGGCTCTTATTTTCCAAAAAAATTTGCACGAAGCAATCAAACAAGTCATCTACGACGGGTTAAATATGTCAAGTAACTCGAATGTCAAGATTCCCATTCAATGTTTCTACGAAAAAGCCAACACTTTATACATCTACGGCGAAGAGTCCAGTGGTATTGTAAAATGGTATTCTGGTGATACATCTACAATACGAAAATTGTGTTCTTCTATTGCAACCCGCTTTTTACAAATATATGTAGAAAATGAAGAGTATTTTATTGATCCCAGTCTTGACCCCGACGAAAAACAAGATAAAAAAATCCAAAATTTGAATAAAGTCATGGACCACTACTATACAAACTCGAACTTCCTCCAAGAGCTCATTGTGAAATTATATGACAAATTAAAAGAACGATTCCCCTACGCTGACTCTACTACTACACAAGAATCTGACGAAGACTGAAAAATTGAAAAAATACTTTACTAAAAATCAATTAAATATATTGCTCCTTTTTTTTCAACAATGTCCAAACCAGTCCCCGATAAATTACAAATCCTAAATGCTCATGAACGTGATTCTCATATTACATTTGATGAAGGACCACATATTTATACAATAGATGGTGATTCGTCCTTTATGTCATGCACTACTTGGATTCATTCTCATTTTAGTCATTTCAATGCAGATGAAATATTGGACAAAATATTCAGTTCAGGTAAAATCAATAATCCTTCCTATAAATACTACAATATGACACGTGAAGAAATAAAAGCTCAATGGAGCGGAAACGAAGCATCTCAAATGGGAACATTAATGCACTATGACATTGAATGCTACTACAATGATTGGCCTGTAAAAAACGATTCTATTGAATACAGCTACTTTCTGAAATTCGTAAAGGATTATGCGCACTTGAAGCCATATCGCACTGAATGGATGGTATACGACAAAGATTTAAAATTGGCTGGTTCCATTGACATGGTCTTTCGTGAAGAAGGAACCAATGACATGTGGATTTACGATTGGAAACGCAGTAAAGAAATATCAACCGAGGCATATGGTAATAAAACAGCCCTTACACCATGCATCGGTCATTTACCAGATGTGAATTTTTATCATTATTCTCTACAGCTAAACGTGTATCGCACTATTCTTGAAGAAAAATATGGTCAAACCATCAAGGGTATGTGCTTGGTCCGTTTACATCCAAATAATTACTTTCATACTTATGAACGCATTGAAGTTCCCTTTATGAAAAACGAAGTAGCCGCATTATTTCAACACCGAAGAGAACAACTTCAGAATGAATCATCCAATTAAGGATAATCTTATTGTAGAATAAATATAAATGGAATTACTTTTGTTTTCTAATCACTATATATCCACAATATCATGGTTTTTGAATCCACTTTATTTGCATCTACTTTATTTATATGTTCTGTATATTTTCCCCGATTTATAAATTGCTTTGGATTATTATCCACTACCCCTATTGAAAAGAAAAAGCCTCATGCTTTAGAGCGTGAAGCTTTTTTATTTAAAAATACATTTTCTACTACGAATTCTACCAAAATCAATGATAATATTGATACATCTTTATATGACTACAAAACGTTTGCCTGTAATAATATTCATTTCAGTGATTTAGAACTACAATGGACATCTCGAATACTTTTTCAAAATACACAATACGGTAATATTGCCATGCACTATGACCTATATCGACAAGCTTTTGTTTATCATAGTGATAGTCAAATATCCTATACTACACTCAATCTGTGCGCAATGAAATATGTCCGTATTTTCTTATGTCGTGACTTTTTTACTGATTCTCAAGAAATGCCTGATGATTTTATCAATCCTTTTAATCAAATGAAACTGGATGAAGAAAAACGTGAAAAGGAAAAAATCAAGCAAAAACGTCAAAAATTGAACCTCAATCTGGATTATTCTGTATTTATTTCCAAGAAAAAAGAAGAATCTTCTACTGTAGACAAGTCTTCTGCAAATAATAACAGCGAAGGCAACAAGAAACCCGTTTTTAAAAATAATTTCCGCTATTTGGGAAAATTGGCAAATATGTTTTTCACTCAATCTATTCCCTTTAATTTGACTAAAAAGCTCAAGATATCTGATAACTATGACTATATTACCTTCAAAGACTCGTTGTCCCCAAATAAAGTAGAAGATTCCCCATTTTATAAAAAGTTTGAAACGCTATTGGTTTAATTTTAACGATTCTTCATACTTTTGTTTCCACTGTAGGAATCCATTTGTATTTTCAATATCAAACAATGATTTTAAATGATCCTTTGCGATTTTATACGCTTGATATTCCTTTGGAGTCAGTGATTTAATGTAGAGTTCTACTAATTGATTATTCATCTCTCTGTATAGTGTCTTAATAAATAAGTATATAGTTTTTAATACTTATTTAATTTCCTTTATTTATTTTTTTCAATTTTTCAGCATAAAGTCAGTGGAGGACCAGATTCAGTATGATATTCTATATAGGATATATCTAAATTGGCACATTCCGATATGAGACCCAATATATATTCACCTTGACTCTTGGTTTCATTGGGGATTTCCGCCTTGATTGGTTGACAACATCCATCTGCTACAACACGTTGACATTTTTCTTCATTCTCTTTTGATTCTTTGATTTCATTCTTCCGTTTGTATATGATGTAATCACCACTGGTGCTTTGATTCATGGAATCACTTGGCTTTGTGCTTGAATATGGATGTGGACGTTTTACCCATCTATTTCGTTTTGCTAACATTCCCGTATTACTTACAACCGATCTTTTTACTACTGATGAATCTTCAGTTGTGCATATAGATGAGTCCTGAATATTTCTTTGTAAATATTCTCCACAACAACTTCCATGGCCTTGTGCAGTAGTTCCTTTTTTTGGAGTGTGGACATATGTTCGTGATAATGATGTCTGACCTATATACCCTTGATTACGATGAGTTCCATTGATTGAAAATACTTTATTTACGCTATTATTATTGTATTTACTTGCTGTTTTTCTTTTTAAAGTTGCCAATGACATTTCTATAAATTACCAAGATAAATTCTTCAAGCAGTATATTTAAATCGAACGATAATACGCCACATTTGATATTGCATTATTATTACTAAAGTTCGTTGGCAGTAGAGCTATTTGTTGTGTTACTATATCATTTTCTACAACTTCACTCATCGTCGTGCTCGGGTTTTCTCCACTACTCCAGTGTAATGTATAAGATACGCTATTAATTGTCAAGGTATCCGCATAACATGTGCTTGTATTGGTTGCCCCTGCTGTATGAATGATTGTAAATATATGACTGTTTGTAGACAAATCTGGAACGTTGGTAATTGTATACGAATATGGACCAGCTGCACTTAAACTTGAATATAAAGTATTTCCATCTGTTACATAATCAAATGTTGTGCTACTCATAGTTCCTACCGTTTCAGCGACTGTAGAAAATATTGCCTCTGCACTTACTGTTAATGTGCTTGCATCACCAGTTATTCCACCGGTTACCGTCTGTAATGAAGATATATTAGACGCATTGTTGTCTACATATGTGGTCAAACCTGTGATATTGGATGCATTGTTGTCTAAGTAGGTGGTTAATGTTGCAATGTTTCCTGATAAATCTGACTGTAGACTTGTTATATTGGAGGCATTGTTGTCTACATAGGTGGTCAAACTTGTGATATTGGATGCATTGTTATCTACGTAGGTGGTCAAACTTGTAATATTGGATGCATTGTTATCTACATATGTTGTCAAACCTGTGATATTGGATGCATTGTTATCTACATAGGTGGTCAAACTTGTGATATTCGATGCATTGTTATCTACATATGTTGTCAAACCTGTGATATTGGATGCATTGTTATCTACGTAGGTGGTCAAACTTGTAATATTCGATGCATTGTTGTCTACATAAGACTGTAGTATTGTTATGTTAGACGCATTATTGCCCGTAAATGTTTGTAATATACTTACATTACCTGACACATCTATAAGATCCGCTGTAATTTTCGAGGCAAAACTAACATCACTATTCAAAGCATCGGCCAATTCTTTCAATGTATCCAATGCAGCTGGTGCTCCCGCAATCAATGCACTTATATCAACCGATATTTTATCATCAACGTATTTTTTTGTTACGGCATGAACATCACTTGTAATATTAAATGATAGTTCTACTGCTCCGTTAAAACGATTTGTATTTGTAAAAGTATTGGCTAAATCTACAAAAGCAGATGTGGTTTGTAAGGTTGAGACATTAGAGGCATTGTTATCTATGTAGGTTGTCAATGCTGCTACATTTCCTGATAAATCTGACTGTAGAGTTGTAATGTTAGAGGCATTGTTATCTATGTAGGTTGTCAATGTTGCTACATTTCCTGATAAATCTGACTGTAGAGTTGTAATGTTAGATGCATTGTTATCTATGTAGGTTGTCAATGTTGCTACATTTCCTGATAAATCTGACTGTAGAGTTGTAATGTTAGAGGCATTGTTATCCAAGTAAGTGGTTAATGTTGCTACATTTCCTGACAAGTCTGAATGTAGGTTGGTGATGTTGGAGGCATTGTTATCCAAGTAGGTGGTTAATGTGGATACATTTCCTGATAAGTCTGACTGTAGAATTGATATATTGGAGGCATTGTTATCCAAGTAGGTGGT
>Ga0209534_10004198_pt1 | contig 13391 bp, 11 predicted proteins | sample COG_07_FD_184751 | JGI IMG/M metagenome (GOLD analysis project Ga0209534, IMG submission 184751) | Pelagic Microbial community sample from North Sea - COGITO 998_met_07 (SPAdes) (version 2) | ecosystem: Environmental > Aquatic > Marine > Neritic zone/Coastal water | place: Helgoland, sampling...
ACTAAATGCTTTAAATATGTTTTAGTTGTCGCATCACTATGAAAGGTTTGATAAAACTCAATAGCTTCATCAATTCTATCCTCTAATTGATCAGGATCAACGTTTACTTCAATGACCGGATCGCCAAGACTTCTGAGACAATACTCTATTAATTCGTCTCTATTGGTAACTGCCATGTTAAAAACTTCCTGTTGTAACTTTCTTATTAGTATTTATAGTATTATTTTTACATTAAAATACTATAATCATGTCCCAATGCTGTATTGATATACACGGTCACCAGTATCTCCAAGTATATACATCTTAGTGAAATCAGCGTTGAAGGCTATGGCTGTAGGGTAACCGTTCTGAGCAGCTACGCTGAAGTTGACATTATTGTATGTGGCGGTGCTTATGTCATAAGCTGTTGATAAGGAATATTCATACACACTGGCTGCTGTATTCTCAACCATATACATCCTAGTTCCATCTGAGTTGAAGTGCACGCCAAATACATTTCCCGGAGCCTGACTAGTAAAACTAAAGCTAACATTGTCATATGACGCATCGCCTACGTTATAAGCCGTTGATAGGCTGTATTGATACAGCGTGCCGGGAGAGTTTTGTAGTATATACATCTTACGCCCATTAGGGTTGAAGATTACACAAGTGGGACTATCGGCCTGACTAGCCACACTAAAGGCGATATTATTGTATCTAGCTGTACTTATTTCAAAGTTTGTAGAGAGATTGTATTGATGTACTTTTTTATTTGTTTTCTCAACAACGTACATTATAGAGCCACTAGAATTGAATTTTACGTCCCAAGCCACACTGGTCTGAGCAGATACGCTGAAGTTGACATTATTGTATGAAGCTGTGCTTAGGTCAAAAGCTGTGGATAGATTATATTGGAATACTGAATCATTGACGTTTCCAACCATATACATTTTAGTCCCAGTAGTGTTAAAGGTTAATCCCCAAGGGTAACCGTCCTGACTAGATACACTAAAGCTAACATTATCGTATGACGCTTGGGATAGTATACTAAAAGCTAATGTGAAGTTACTAGCTGCACTTACAACACCAGTTGATCCATCAGTAACACTGAATGTAATACTGAATTCTCCAGCATTAGCAGTATCTGTGCTTGGCGTAATCGTAAACACATTATCTGTTTGGGATACTGTGGCTGTACTACCAAGAGATCCAGTAGTAACGGCATAACTCCAGGTGAGAGGAAATCCTTCCGGATCTTCTGATACCGCCGTAATAACAGTCGCAGTTCCATCATTAGCTAAGGAATAAGCTGACTCAACACCAGAAATTGTGGTGGGTTGAGCGTTTTCAACTGTTGCAACCAAATACCAACCAGTACCATTATATAAGTACAATTTATTGTTTTCTTGTACAAATGCTTGATCGCCGGTAGTCATTCCGGTTTCTGCAATCAAGGCATCCATATCTGCTAAGGTACTGACACTAGATCCAGATTCAACTGGAGCTACATACCGTGATCTAATATTCGCAGAGCTTCCCAATAGCTTTGCTAGGTTTCTTCCGTTTGATATTGGCATTGGTTAAATCCTCATGCACCCTTCTTTATTAGTATTTATAGTATTATTTTTACATTAAAATACTATAATCCTGTGCTGTATTGGTAGACATATAAGCCAGGGTCGACTGCTCCGAAACGGTCAGCCCTTAAAATATACATCTTAGTTGCATCAGTGTTAAAGTGCACCTGGTTGGAGGCGCCGCCGAACAGTAAGTTAAGGCTTTTATCACTATATAAGGCTGTACTTATGTCATAAGCTGTTGAAAGATTGTATTGATAAATAATTCTGCTTTGTTCGTGGACAAATAGTTGAGTGCCATCAGGGCTGAATGTCATTTTCATAGCACTAGCAGTCTGACTAGCTACACTAAAGCTAACATTGTCATATAACGCAGTTCCTACGTTATAAGCCATTGATAAACTAAATTGATAAATAGAGTCATTGATATCCCCAACTAAATACATCTTAGTGCCAGCAGGGTTGAAAACTATATCCTTTATGTCGTTGTCAACACCTGTCGTCAAAAACTCAATGTTACTATAGCTTGCCGTGCTTAGATCGAAAGCGATTGAAAGACTATATTGAAAAATCTTGGAATTCACTAATCCCATCATATACATCTGAGTGCCATCAGGGCTAAAGGTTATGCCAACGGGAGCAGTATCCTGACTAGCTACACTGAAGCTAACACTATCGTATGAAACAGTGCTCAAATCGAAGGCGGTGGATAGACTGTATTGATATACTGAGTCATACTCCCAACCGCACATATACATCTTAGTGCCATCAGGGTTGAAGGTTATTCCAAAGGGAGTATGATCCTGACCACCTACACTAAACTTAACATTATCGTAAGTCGCTTGAGATATATCGACGCCAAAAGATAATGTAAAGGCACTAACTGCACTTACAACACCGGTTGATCCATCAGTAACACTAAACGTGATACTAAATTCTCCGGCATTAGCAGTATCTGTGCTAGGGGTAACGGTGAACACATTATCTGTTTGGGATACCGTAGCTGTACTACCAAGAGATCCAGTTGTAATCGCATAACTCCAGGTGAGAGGGAATCCTTCCGGATCATTTGATATCGCTGTAATTGTTGTTGCCGTTCCATCACTAGCTAACGCATATACAGATTCAACACCAGAAATTGTGGTAGGTTGAGCGTTTTCAACTGTTGCAACTAAATACCAACCAGCACCATTGTACAAGTACAATTTATTATTTGATTGTACATATGCTTGATCGCCGGTAGTCATTCCGGTTTTCGCAATCAAGGCATCTATATCTGCTAAGGTACTGACACTAGCAGCTACATACTGTGATCTAATATTCGTAGAGCTTCCCAATAGCCTCGCAAGGTTCATTCCGTTTGATATTGGCATTGCTTAAATCCTCATGCACCCTTCTTTATTAGTATTTATACTGCATTTATACAAGATGTCTAGTTACTTTTGCCGCGGCATTATCCAAGCACGTATATAAATAAACTCCATCATAGGAAAAACAGAAAGATCCATTATCTATAATTACAGGCCCTGTAGATAAAGAAGAAGTAATTGTAGATATATCAAAAGGAGAAGTTAATTCTTTTGATCTTATCTTTTTATCATACTGGCAGTAGATATAAAGTCTAGTGCCTAGGGGGTTAAATTTAAATGAATAGACATGTCTTGCTAAGTTGCCATGATTTGCATAAAAGTCATATGATGTTCCATCTGCAATGGCAGTAGTTACTGCAAAGGGTGAAGTTAAAGTATAAGAGCGAATTGCTACGGTAGTTTGGGTTCCTTGAAGTATAAACATTGTTAACCCATCATAACTAAAATCTACATCCCAAATATCCTGGGAAGTAAAGCCTGTATTATAAAGTGATTTAGTACTTTCAAGACTCATGCTGGTAATATCATAAGGAGTAGAAAGCGTATAGGTTTTGATACCGGACCCATCAGTTACGTACATCTTAGTACCATATTGATTTATACGCAAAGAGTGATCATAGCTACTAGTGAGGGTGAGATTAGAGCTTGTTGTAGTAACTGCTCCTGTAAGAGAGTAAGGAGTTGAGAGCTCGTACCTAATAAACCTATTCATACTGTCATCATAACAATATAAGTATCTTCCATCTCTAGTTATGTCAAGCCCACGTAAACCATCATTGCCAAGATCTACGTCCTGATTTTTATTTCCTATAGAAGCCGCTGAAAAGTTCCATGTGGGGACAAAAGTTAAGCTAAACGATCCAGTTGCATTAACTGCTGAGTTTATGCCGTCAGTGGCACTAAATGTTATACTAAACACTCCTTCATGTGCCGAGTTTGTACTTGGTGTAATAGTAAACACATTATCTGCTTGAGATATAGTAGCGCTATTCCCAAGTGCTCCACTAGTAATTGAGTAGCTCCAGGTAAGAGGGAATCCATCCGGGTCTGTTGCATTGGCTGTGATAACTGTTGGGTTACCGTTTGTTGCTAGGGTATAGTTTGTCTCTACACCACTTACCGATCCAGGTGATAAATTTTCAACTGTTGCAATTTTAAACCAGCCATTTGTTTTGTAGATATAAAGATTATTAGTAGCTAGCACAAATGCTTGATCGCCGGTAGTCATTCCGGTTTCTGCAATCAAGGCATCCATATCTGCTAAGGTGCTGACACTAGATCCAGATTCAACTGCTAATTTATTATTGGGAATATTGCCTCGCAAATCTCCACTAGTCGCAAGAAGATCTGCTAAATTGCGCATTGGTGATCGTGGCATATTATTGTCCTATTTTAATATATGTAATTAGTATTATCCAATCCACACTTGAGTTGGTCCCACCTCGGCCGCGGCAGCAGTATCTCCCCCAATAAAGGGGGAGATAATTGGAGCAAAATTAATTGCTATATGGCTTTCACTATCAATTATTTCTAGTTGATTAACGCCAATCAACGATAAAACACTTGCGCCTAGTGTACTAGAATCCAGCTCCACAAAAGTAGATGTTGTTTTTGTTTGACCTGATAATAATATAGTAGATCCAAAAGAATCATCTGATAAATCGAAGGGACTTGTAAGTGACCCCGAATCTCCATAAGGTATCCATGCCATATTTCTTACTCTGACCTAAAAGCTCGAACACCAAAATTGGTGGGCTGGTATTGTAGCGTATATTTTGCACCAGAATCGTCATATATAATTTCACTTTGCTTGGTTTGAGTTCCCATTGCAAGATACGACGTCGACGTCCGCTCAACTGGCTCGTAATAATAAAATCCAGCCAGAGTTGTAAACGGTATGCCACGATACGGATTAAAATACATTGCTGGTACCAAAGCACCTACTTTAAGTCCATCACCATTAAAAATAGGCTTATAATTATAAGTGGTACTATAGTTATTGGATGTGTTGTAGTAATACCCAGGGCCCAGCTGCATTGGCGCGTCGTTGCCTGTGAATGCCCCCTGACCAGTATATTGAATATTATTAGCATTGACGTAATCATACGGGCCATCATCACCATTAGGCCAAGATCCATGCAATGAATGTGTAAAATAATCGTGGTAAGTGTTAGTGGTACTGGTACCAAAATAATATGTTCCGTTATTACTACCGCTATAAAATCCTACCGCCGGAAAAAATGCATTCCCCGTACCTAAATATGATGCTGGCACACTCTGTAATTCGCTAACCCCAGCAAAATTATTATGAAAAGCGTTTCGGCTCCCGTCATGTTCAAACCACAAATAAGCATAGTCAGCAGTGCAAGAAAAATGCCACGTCAAACTTGACTGATATAAGCCGCTATTAGGCATCCACATCGTAGCGTTAGTGGAAGTAGAATTGCTGCCATTATATGACATGTATCCTTCATATCTTGAGGTTGCCCCATCATATGCTTTAAAACTACATATCAATGCACCATAAGACGAATAAGCTGATGTAGAACTATTTGTAACCACCCTAAAGCTTTTTTGATAACCAGCCTTATTAGTTGGTGAATTTATTTGAATATTACCGGTCCAGTTACTGTAGGTATATGATGCAGAAGTAGTAGAACTATCAACCGTCCACCCCCCGGCTTCAGTATTGCTAACAACCTGGAACATTGTAGTTCCTGCTGGCTGTGATATACTGGCCCCAGCAGAAGCAGCTGCAACTGCTCGTATGGTTTCAACCATACCTTTCATACCATAGCCATTGCTACTGGTGGAAGAGACTTTAAATCTTACATACATCCTAGTTACCCCCTACAGTTGTAGGAATTAAATAACACATATTTTGTATATTATTTGCTGATCCCCAGCTTGATCCAGTTTTATATACATTCCAAACAGCATATTGGGTGCCATCATGTGTAATAAGTGAACCTGGCGCAGCGATATCATCTGTTGTTCTATAAAGAGTCTTCATTCTTCCATTAAACGGATAGGCGGCCGTATCATGGTTGAAGTGAGGGTCGACATATACTGGTATTAATTGATGAATATGTCCGGTAGACGTTCTAAGGGGATATACATTCCTAACGGGGAGTGGATTTAAGGCCATATAAAACTGGTTATCGTTGAAATTAACTCCTCGATGCCAAGAGCCACTGCGGTTTGTGAATGCCTGCACAGACTGAGCGGGATTTAGATATGTCGAGGCTCCAACCCAAAATTCTTCATAGGTGGTCGAGTCTCCGTTTGGAGTATTCCATATACTGGTGCGCATATGCGACCCCATGCTAACAAACGGCCCGTGGGCATTCGAACCTATGGTATCGTATTGATATTCGTTAGCAGCGCTAGCATCGTACCCAAAAGTCCCTAGGGTTGTCATGTAGTTACCATTATATATCTGTATTACAAATGAGTGTTTATTGGCCCAAATTAATGTTGTTTCTTGAGGCCAATTGGGATGATACTTCCGATTGGCGTCTGTGGTAACTGAATAATAACTAGTTGAGTTATAGGGTTGCAGGTTACCTCCAGTGCCATTTCCTGCCCTAAATCGCAACCCATAAGTGCCTGTGGCTGTTACCCACAATTTGTGATCGCTACTATAACTATAACTTGCTGATCTTTCAGCATGGTTAAATTTAAATTGAATATAATTGTCGCTGCTGTTGCTGGTATTGGTTCCTGTGTTGATGCTGGTAAATGAGTCTGTGCCATCATTTGTTGTTGGCTTGGAACCAATAATCTGACAAGCGCCCTGGTTAAAATATGTAGTACTTAAACTACTAGTTGATGTCCACGTCCCGTCAAGGATATTTCCGATTGTCTCCGTCCATTCTTTCCACGCAGTGGCCGAATTGGAAGCAGACGGATTTGCAACTAATTTAATAAACATATTAGTCTCCAAGCCCCGGGTTAATATAATTGTGAGGATCATTAATAGTGGGAGATGCTCCCTCATCTGTCCCAACAAAAACATACACTCTTTGTGATACATTATCTGCATGCTGGCCAGAAAATTCTACCATACCAATATGATCTTGAATTCGAGATTCGCTATTCGAATCATTATACAGATATTCAGAGGCGTCTCTTCGATCCATCATTAAATGATACACGTGTTTTTCATGATCTGGCCAAAGGTCAGAATCACCAGTTGAGGTAGCGATAAATTGTGCTTCGATTTCTGTTATAGCCAATGTTCTTCTCCGTTCGTATTACGTGGTAATGATGATACTTACATCATTAAATTTTCTATTAGTATTTATATTAACTTAAATTGTATAAAAACTGAACATTTAAGTCAGCTCCGGTATTTGTCGAACCAATGGTTGTAACATCCAGTGTTAAATAATCACCGGCAACCATCGAAAATGATGTGTTGTTAGTTGCACTAAGAGCTGCTGCTATTATCTCAGTTGTCGAAGCAGCAGTGCCATTTTTGTTAGCTACTACAGTGACTGTGGCATCAGCTGCTGTTCCTAATCGCGCAACAACTGAATTCATTGTTAAATTTGCTGGAGCGTACCACCGGACAGTTCCTGTTGTTACTGTTAGTGTACCCGCTTGACTCAACGCAAGAGAATATGGTGTTGCTGCTGCGACTGTTTGCCTAGCGCTGACATAATCACTATCAATTAATGCAGCAATTCCTACTTCATCTACACCAGCAGTATTTTCTAACCAAGTAGTGCCATCCCAAACATAAATTGTTTGAGTATTTTTAGCATACACCAAATCTCCAACACTGTTATTTGATAGTGGCAAGTATGATGCATCATCAACAACTTCCACCGAAGCTACGATAGCAGTACCGTCCGCAGCAACTAGGGTAGCAGTACCCGCAACTTCTTGAATTTTATTCTTAAACGAAGGGGTACGTTCTACATAAGTCGCCAAATCTTGAGGAACAAACTTTTGGGTTGCTGCATCAAAGACAATACACATTTGATCTGACAATTCTGGTACTGGTCTAATTTCAGCTGGGTTTTTCATGCCCTCTTGACCGTGTTGCAAATACAAAACAGGACGGCCGTTATTACTAACTTCTACTTCAAGATCTTTAACAGAAATCTCTCCACGCATGTTTGAGTGGTTACCACATTGATAGTAGAGCGTATCAGGAGTAGAAGCATCAACAACAATAGTTAATGATCCAGTATCAGATCTTGAATTTGTTACACCTGTTGTGTACTCGTAATTATATTGCCCCGCCACAAAGTTTGTGCCGTTGTCTGTAGTAAGATATAAAGGGTGCCCTGAAGCATTCACGCTGAATGTATATGTACCGCCTCTGTACATCGGCCCTAAGTTAGGATTCATACCATGGGCTGCACCCATAAACATATATTTCCCAGCAGAATGTGATACGTTATATGTTATATTGGGCGCTGTCAGTTGAGCTGGCGTCGGAATTGCAAATGTGGCTGAATCAGGAACACTTACTAAAAGACGTTGTACTTGCGTACTAGCGCCACCATTAATAGAAGAAATATTATCTGTAGCAGTAGTATATGTTACCCATGGTACTAAGTTATCGCTACCAGCACCATCTATCCATTTTAAAAATAAACTATGTGGCTGATCGTTTGAATCACCGCCCACAGCCCAAGAATCTGAATCAAATCCAGAATAATTATTGATAGTGTAAGTGCCCTTTTTATACAACGGCACAGTAGTTTGAGCTTGATTTGTAATTGGAATACGAGCATATGGAAGAGCAGATCTTGTCCATGTCCAAAGCCAGGACATATCTTGACCAGGCCCACTACTGACTGTTTGTATTTCTAGTGTTTCTGGATTGACTACCAAATCAACATCACTTAAGCTAGACACTGACAAATCATCCAATGATTGATCAAGACTACTTGATCGCAGAGAAACGACGCCATCCGCGCCCCTAGAAAGCAATCCTGCCGGGCCAAATAATTTAGCTAATCCTCTAGCTCTAGATGCCATTTTAAACCTCGATATGTGTAATAATATTATTTATAGTATATAATTTTTTAACTTACTAAATATGCAAGTATTTCTATACTATTTATATCTTTTTAAACTTGATTACCCGAGACTTCCGCCGCCGTTTCGGTTAAATCCCCAACGTCAGTCGCGTTTGCATCGGAAGCAAAAGGAAATTTTTGAATTATATTGTTTTGAACTTCGCTGGCGTCACGGCCTCCAGATGTATACCCTGAAACAGTACTAGATTGTCCTGAAGCGTTTTGGTTTGACAGAGTTAAATCCCCAATGTCAGATGCATTACCATCAGATGCAAAAGGAAATTTTTGAATGATATTAACAACACCACCTACAGCAGGCGGTCCCTCGCCACCTGACATATAACCATTTTCAGAACTGGACTGGCCAGTAGGTTGATTTGTCAGTTCTATAATTAGATCACCCACATCGGTTGCGTTAGCATCGGTAGCAATTGGAAACTTATCAATTACGTCTGACTTCGCTGGAGATTGCCCTCCTGAGATATAGCCGGAAACATCACTCGATTGTCCTCCAACCCTGGCTCTAGCTATTGTCAAATCACCAACATCTGTTGCATTGCCATCAGAAGCAAAAGGAAATTTGTCAATTACATTTGAGTTGGATGGAGTTGCACCACCTGAAGCATACCCAGAAGCCGCGGATGACTGGCCAGACGAACCAAATCTAGCCTGAGTCAAATCTCCAATGTCAGTTGCATTACCATCACTAGTAAATGAAAATTTATGAATAGTATTATACACAAATCCGCCGGCCGTATATCCATTTTCTGCACTAGACTGCCCAGCACTTTGACGTGTAGAGTGTGTTAAGTCACCGACAGTAGTTGCATTGCCATCAGAAGCAAATGGAAACTTGTCTATTCCAATTCTTGCTGGCTCGAGCCCTGTACCAGAAGTATACCCACTCACAGAGCCTTGAAAAACCCAGCTAGGAGCAGTGGGAAATTCATCCATTTGTGCCCAACCACTAGCACCTCTGTAAATCTTAAAGCTACCGGTATCAATCTGATATGCTTGAGTACCTATTGGTACTACAGCAAGTGCCAATGCATCTGAATCAGCATAACTATCTACGCCGGTTAAATCACTAAGGTTTGCAACATCATTAATATCCAGTGTCGATGAGGTGCCCATCAAACCACCTAAATTTCTAGCCCGTGATACCATTTTAAACCTTTGTATATAATGTCTTTATACTATTTATATCTTTTTAAACTTGTTGACCCGTTTGAATAAATCTTGCTTGCGTTAAATCGCCAACATCAGTTGCGTTAGCGTCTGCTGCAAAGGGAAACTTGTCTATCGTATTTACCTGTGGAGGAACAAACCCACCAGATGTATAACCTGATGCATCACTAGATTGACCGGCCGGGTTTCTTCTTGCTTGCGTTAAATCGCCAACATCAGTTGCATTTGCATCAGAAGCGAACGGAAATTTTTCAATTACATTAGTTAGTGGATACCATCCCCCTGAGACATAACCGCTTTCGGCGCTTGATTGCCCAGTGTTACCATATATTCCTTGTGTTAGATCGCCTACATCAGTTGCATTTGCATCAGCGGCGAAAGGAAACTTGTCGATTGTAGTACCTACAACCCCGGCCGCGGGGGCCCCGCCAGACACATATCCAAATGTTCCGCTGGATTGACCTGCCGCATCCTTCCTTCCCTGTGATAGATCCGCAACATCCGTTGCATTACCATCAGATGCAAAAGGAAATTTATCTATCGTGTTTACTATAGCTGGCTCTGCACCGCCAGAAGCATATCCGCTTTCTGAACTAGATTGACCTGCAGCCCTGTCCCTCGCCGTAGTTAAATCACCTACATCTGTTGCGTTACCATCAGCAGCAAAAGGAAACTTGTCGATTATATTGGTATTTGCCGGAGTAAATTGTTGCCACGGAGCAAGACCGCCTGAAGTGTAACCGGATACCGGGCTAGATTGCCCGGCACCGCCAATTCTTGCTCGTGTCAAATCTCCAACATCAGTTGCATTTGCATCTGCCGCAAAAGGAAACTTGTCGATTGTGTCTAGATAAGTTGCGCCGTCATCGGTTACACCGCCTGAAGTATACCCACTCACTGTTCCCTGAAACACCCAGCTAGGAGCAGTAGGAAATTCATCCATTTGTGCCCAACCACTAGCACCTCTATAAATCTTAAAGCTACCAGTATCGGTTTGATATGCTTGAGTACCAATAGGTACTACAGCAAGTGCCAATGCATCTGAATCAGCATAGCTATCTACGCCAGTCAAATCGCCAAGATTAGCAATATCAGCAATATCCAGTGTTGACGAGGTGCCCATCAAACCACCTAAATTTCTAGCCCGTGATACCATTTTGAGAATTCCTTAATATCTTTTATACTTGTTGGCCTGCCGGCGATTGTCTGGATTGTGTTAAATCGCCAACGTCCGTTGCGTTACCATCAGCTGCAAAAGGAAACTTATCAATCGTGTTTACCGTTGGGACGGCATAGCCGCCAGACGTATAGCCAGACGCTGTGCTAGATTGGCCAGCCGCCTGCCATCTTGCTTGGGCCAGGTCGCCAACATTAGTAGCATTCGTGTCAGACGCGAATGGAAATTTATCGATTGTGATTTCGAACGTGGGGTTGCCGATTGCACCACCAGAAACGTATCCATTAGTAGCACTCGATTGCCCCGCATGGTTGTTTCTTACAGTTGTTAAATCACCGACATCAGTAGCGTTAGCATCAGTAGCAAAGGGAAATTTTTGAATAGTGTTAATTCTTCCCGGTGATACATCCCCACCAGCGATGTACCCATGAGATGTAGAGCTACTCCCAGATCCCTCTGACACTGCTACTAAAGTATCACCAACATCTGTTGCATTTGCATCAGAAGCAAACGAAAACTTATCAATTGGATTTATTGGAATACCAAACCGGCCACCAGAAGTATAACCCGACACTTCGCTAGATTGACCCATCGCCGTCCACCTGCTCACTGTCAAATCTCCAACATCAGATGCATTGCCGTCTGAAGCAAATGGAAATTTATCAATAGTATTAACTTGAGGAGGGGCATGTCCACCAGACGTGTACCCGGATGTAGTACTCGATTGACCCGCCGGTCCTTGGCGAGCTTGTGTTAGATCGCCGACATCTGTTGCATTGCCGTCAGCGGCAAATGGAAACTTGTCGATTGTATTTACAACTGTTGGTGGCGCATAACCACCAGAAGTATACCCACTTACGGAGCCTTGCGCTTGCGTCGAGGTAGGAGCAGCAGCGGCACCAGTAGATCCATCAATTGAATACCAATCGCTATCTGTCAACTTTATCAATAGCCCTTCACTAGGAACAAATACTTGAGTGCCTTTAACAGCATCTTCAAAAGGAACATCAGATGCTGAATCATAGATTGTCGGATCTATAGATGCGGTTAATTCCGCTGAAAATGCTTCGGCAGAAATTTTACCATCACTGTTTATAAGCGATGCTAATTCTGCTAAATTGCGTCCGTTTGTTATTGCCATTTGTTAAATCCTTAATATCTTTTTTAAACTTGTTGGCCGGCCATATTTGATTTTGCTTGTGTCAAATCACCAACATCAGTTGCATTGGCATCTGCTGCAAAAGGAAACTTATCAATTGTATTAAGAAAGGGGGGTGTACGACCTCCAGAAGAATATCCAGATACGTCACTGGATTGACCAACCAAGACATCTCTACCTTGAGTCAAATCACCAACATCAGTAGCGTTTGCATCTGTTGCAAAAGGAAATTTCTCAATTACATTTGATTTAGCATTTGCGGGATCAGTGCCGCCTGAAACATACCCCGACTCTGCACTATTTTGTCCAGATGCCCAGCTTCTTGCTACTGTTAAATCACCAACATCAGTAGCGTTTGCATCTGTTGCAAAAGGAAATTTCTCAATTACATTTGATTTAGCACTAGATCCGGAAACATATCCTGATTCAGTGCTACTTTGACCAGCCGCACCGTATTTACCTTCCGTTAGATCACCAACATCAGTTGCGTTGCCGTCAGCTGAAAATGAAAACTTATCAATTGTAGTGTTGAATTGTGCGGTGGGGCCAAGCTGAGGCGCATAGCCTGATGCATTATAACCTGAAGTACTACTTGATTGGCCAGAAGGATAGTTTCTTGCCACTGTTAAATCACCGACATCAGTTCCATTGGCATCAACAGCAAATGGAAATTTCTCAATTACATCAATATCCCCAGAACCTCCTGAGGTATATCCCGAAACACTACTTGATGTCCCGGCCATTCCATATTTACTTGCCGTTAGATCACCCACGTCCGTTGCATTGGCATCAGCAGCAAATGGAAATTTCTCAATCTCATTGATGTTTGGAAACCATCCACCTGAAGTATAACCGCTTACGGTTCCTTGCGCTTGTGTTGGAGGAGGTGGCGGAGGTGGCGGA
>Ga0209534_10004202_pt1 | contig 13386 bp, 23 predicted proteins | sample COG_07_FD_184751 | JGI IMG/M metagenome (GOLD analysis project Ga0209534, IMG submission 184751) | Pelagic Microbial community sample from North Sea - COGITO 998_met_07 (SPAdes) (version 2) | ecosystem: Environmental > Aquatic > Marine > Neritic zone/Coastal water | place: Helgoland, sampling...
TCTTTTGCCAACCAACCTGCTTGGTTCAAATAAGTGTCATAATTTTTATCAATGACTGCTTGTGTAATTTTTTCTTGATTCATATTCTTTGTTTTGTTTTGTTTATAGTTATTATACAGTGTGTTCTAAAAAGGTTTCAATTATTTATAATTATTCATAGTCTTCATAGTCCCACTCTGCGTGTTCAGCAGTAGATACCAACCACTCACCAAACTCCTTGAGTAATTCAGTTGGTTTAGACTTGCCAAAGGTTTCAGCAGAGTGTTGACCCAGATAATTCCAAAATTGTTCCCTTTGTGCAAGAAATGTAGACCATTCTGCCATCATTGCATTTAGTGAATTGCTACTCAAGATAGTTGCAGTCTCTGTTGGTTCAGCACAGAAGTCATAGTTGTCAAAAAACTCAGTCGTACGCTTATCAAAATACTTACTACGCTTCTTGTCTGACAAACCATCAAGTGCTTCGCAAATCTCAGTACGTGCTACTGTGTGGTCATAAGTTGTAAACCTGTTTGGGTTGTTTGAACACCAAGGTTTATTACATGTTGCTGTTTCGTCGCACGTTGTGCATTTGTAACCTTTTGTTTCCATTGTGTTTGTGTTTTGATTTTCCATTTGATTATTACTTTTATTGATTATTGATTATTTTACAGTGTGTTCTAATTTTGTTTCAATGTTCTTGCGAATGTTTGTCAGCATCATTGGAATGTCATTGATTGTAATGTAGGTTACTGGTAGGATTTCTTGCTCTTGGCGATCGTAATTATTATAGTATACCCTGTCAGCGAAGATTCGAAGTTCATTATCTTCTGTTAGCCACGTTAGAGATATTGAAACGTCAGTGTCTCCATCATAATCCATATTTGTTGTGAAGTAGTATGCAGTTTTACAATCGCTCCAATCCATATGACAATCATTACCCAATGCTTCTTTGATGCTTTCTGCAGTTTCGAAGTTTACTGCTTCGATAGCTTCTTGGATTAGCTCTTTGAAGTATTGGTTCCATTTGTTGTATTCGAAACCATCTTCATCCCAGAATACGTCGTATTCTTCAATCTCTTCAGCAGTTGTTTCGTACTCTTCAGGATTATTACGCATATCATCATAGTGCCAAATCTGAATTTCTTCGAAGTATTCCATTGCTAATGGTTCGAGTTCAATATAAAGTTCTTCGATGTCTTCACTAACTTCGCCATAGAAGCGTGAAACTTGATTTAGAAGATCTTCGCCGTTTAGACCTTTGAGTTCGTTAGAGATGTAGTTCTCGATTTTGGTGATCATTTCTTGATTTTTCATTTTGTTTGTTTTTAGATTAGTGAGGTAACAACCTCGATTTGTATATTAGAATTATACACGAAATATTTGATATAAAAAAATTATTTAGCGTTTATTTTCAAATTATTTACTCATGTGGCATTGCATCCAAATAATAAACTCTTGATCCATTGCACCTGCAATACCTTGACGTACTCTCATGTTATACACTTCGACAAAGTGATCTACTGATTGCAAGAAAAAACTGAAGTAGTCTTGTGCTTGATCTTCTGCTTGCGATCCAGTGTATCCATTAGCAATTGCTTCTTCGATAAATCCAGGCATCATCTTCTCTTTTAGTGCCTTCACTTCTTGATTTTCCATTTGATTTTCCATTTTGTTATTAGTTATCTTGATTATTACTCTATAAATATACCAAAAATATTTGATATAAAAAAACTTTTGTGCGTTTATTTTAGCAAAATTCGTAGATTATCTCTTCTAAGTTGTAAGTGTAATACTCTGGATAGTATGGTTCTTCATATACCCATACATCGTATTCGTCTTTACCAGTTTGTTCGATGTTTAGAATAACCGACTTATCAGTTGATTGAAATCTTGCAGAGTTATCTTCTTGTTCGATAACGATCCACTGTGAGTTTGTGAGTTTGTTAGTAAGTTTCTTCATTTTAGTTTTTGTTTGTTTGATTATTACTCTGTAAATATACCAAATACATTTGATATAAAAAAATTATTTAGCGTTTATTTTCAAATTATTTTCCAAGCTTTTTTGGAATGTAGAAGAGCAGTGCCCAGACTGCTACAACTACAATTAGTTCTGCGATACTCATTATTTTTCAAGTTCTTGAACCATTCCGTCTACTACCTCAGCGATGTTAGTGTTGAAGTTTACATCTTCACACATTTGCTCGAAGGTTTCTTCAGAGTAACCTTGGTACTCTGCATGCTCGACAGTGTAAAACTGAGGAACTGCGATTTGGTTAGTTCTCATACCGAACTTTACAAAGTCCTCGATGTAAAGGTTAGGATACTTATCCATAATCTCTTTGATTGTGTTGAAGTCTTCTTCGTTCATGTAGATGTTCTCGTTGATAGTTTTTGTACTTTCCATTTTCATTTATTTTTATTTGTTTGTTATTATTACTCTACTATAATACTAAAAATATTTGATATAAAAAAATTATTTAGCATTTATTTTCAAATTATTACATTAGCTCGGAAACTTCCATAACTTCGTCTTCAGTATAACCTAACTCGATAAAGTGAGCAAAGGTCATATCGAGTGCACGGTCATTCATCTCGTCCCAGTGATTATTATTACAAGCATCGAAGTTATCGATCTCGCATTCAGCTTCACTTTCCTTTTCTAAAAGAATGTCTTCGAATTCTTCTACTGTAATTTTTGAATTTTTCATTGTGTTTGTGTTTTGATTTTTCATTTTGTTTGTTTGATTATTATTACTCTATAAATATACCAAATACATTTGATATAAAAAAACTTTTATGCGTTTATTTTCAAATTATTTTCAATGCTATAGATTTCATTAGAGAATTTACCATAGATAAGGTAGCACTCGTCAAGAGTAGTAGCTACTTCCATCTCATAGATGTATTTAGCATATTCAGAGTAGTCGTGCGCTTCGTAATTAGCAATCATACGGTCAACTTGAGGTTGCATCATGTTGATGAATCTGATTGTTGTTTCGTTTTGTGTGTTCATTGTGTTTGTGTTTGAATTTTTCATTTGTTGATTAGTTATCTTGATTATTACTCTATAAATATACCAAAAATATTTGATATAAAAAAGCTTTTTGTGATTTTTTTTTACTTTTTTTTATTATGCGTAAATCAATGAAGGTGAATTCTTGATTCGTTGGAAACCTTCGAATGATTCATACCAACTACGAAGACGTAAAAAGGCGTTGTGATATTGTTTGTTAGTACGTATACTACCGTCAGTCGCGAAAGGTACAGGAGTCAAGTAAAGTTTTAGACCAAGTTCATCGATAGTGTCAAGTAAGTGACACATAATCTCAGTACCTTTACCTGCACTCTTAGACTGAACTTCTAACCACCACAACTCAACAGCGTTATGTTCTTCGTTATAACAAAGATCAACAGTCACACCTTCAACATCAAGTGAGAAAACAGTTTTTACACCTTTGTCAATAAAGAAGGTAGAGATAGTCTTAGACTCACCGAAGTTAGCGGCAAGTAATAGACGATTTCCAATAGCGACCTTCTTAGATTCAAGTTTCTTACCTAAAGAATTACATACATCCAATACTTTGTTCTCATTGTCAGTCAAAAAACCTGAGTGAGGTGCAACATAAGGTGCATTCAATTCTGCTTTGTTGATCAGTTTGTTTACTTTCTCTTTAGTTAGGTTGATTTTTACTACTTCCATTTTGTTATTTGTTATCAGTTATCTTGTTTGTATATTAGAATTATACACAATTCGGGTGACATAAAAAAATTATTTAGCAACTTTTTTTCATTTTTTTTTGGTAGTTGCGTTGTAACCTCCATTTGTATACTACTAATATACCACAAATATTTGACATAAAAAAACTTTTATGCGTTTATTTTCAAATAAATGAAACAGAACCCTAAAGGGTGCATATAAGGTATGTCTTTAGCGCCAGAAGTAGAATTGGTACTCAAACCTAACTTATGTCATCCTGTAGTGCAAGTATATCCTAATATGTTCAAGGCACATTCAGTGTCTAATTATAACAACTAAAAATAAACAATTAGTACATGACAGCAACAAATGCAATCCAAAAGATTCGTGTTCTATTAGGTGTTCAAGAAGATGAAGTAGCAGTTGCTATGGCATCTGAGATGTTAGTTGATGGTACAGAAGTAAAAGTTGAAGGCGAGTTAGAGGTTGGAAAACCTTTATTCGTTGCGACTGCAGAAGGTGATATCCCAGCTCCCGCTGGCATTCATCAGACAGAGTCTAATATGCTTATCACTGTAGACGAAGCAGGCATCATTACCCAAGTCGAAGAAGTTACTACTGAAGCAACTGAAGAAGTTGAAGAAGAAGTAAAGGTTGAGATGGAAGAGGTTGAGATCGAAGTAGAAAACGAAGAAGAAGAAGAAGTAAAAGTTGAGATGGAAGAAGAAATGATCGTAAAGATCGTTGAAGCAATCAAACCTTACTTTGAAGAAATCAAGGAAATGCAAAAGGAGATTGAAGAAATGAAAGGTGAATTCCAATCATTCTCTAAAGAACCAGCAGCAAAACCTATCAAAAAAGCAGAAGCATTCGCTGCTAACAAATTCGATGCAATTGAAAGAATCCAAAAGATTCGTAAATCTAAATAACTAAAATAAACATTATTACATTATGAGCTACAATTTAGCAAATTTACAAACAATGTCTGATGAGATGTCTTTTGAATTGATTTCAAAGGCAGTATTACAGACTTCCGTGATGGATTACGCCCAGATTAGGAGCGGTTTGAAATTCGGAACGACTACAATCAATCTTTTAGATGCAGACATCGCGGTTGCAGATAGAGCATGTGGTTGGAATGCAGCAGGAAATCTTACTTATTCACAAGTAGATATCGACATGCAAGAAAAACAAACAAAGCAGGCATTATGTCCTACTGATTTGAGAGATTATTATTTAGCGAGCAGACTTTCTGCTTCTGCTGATGCAACTGAAATCCCATTCGAAGAAGTAACGGCAAACCTTTTTGTTGAGAAAATCCGTAACTGGAATGAGAACTACTTAGGTTCTGAAATCTTAGGTGATGTTACTGTTGCAAACGGTGCGATCTCTTCAGGTCAAACTACTGCATCTATCGCTTCAACTATTGTTGCTGACGTTATGGACTTGATCGACGCTGTACCATCTTCTGTATTAGACAGAGATGATTTAGGTGTTATCATGGCTCCATCATACTACAACATGTTGAGAAGAGCACTTATTTCTCAAAACTTATTCCACTTCAACCCAGCAGATACTAATAGCAATACGCAATTAGTTATGCCAGGTACAGATTTCACCGTGATCAAATCATCAGGTTTCTCTGCTTCTGCTACTTATCCAGCAGTTACAGGTGATTCATTTGTTGCAGGTCCTTTGAAAGACATCGTAGTAGGTGTAGGATTGGAGGACGACTTCGATTCACTAAATATTTTCTACTCAGCAGATAACGACGAAGTTCGTGTCATGGGCGCATGGAGGATAGGTTTAGGAATCGTAGACGTTACTAAATTCGCAAAGAACGGTACTTTATAATAATATAAATATCTAAAAAAAACCTAAAGAATTATGAGTTGTAGTATAACATCAGGCATCACATTAGGATGTAAAGATTCACAAGGTGGTTTAGAGTATTTGTATATTGCGGATTTACCGACTTACGATACAATTACCACTGATGTGGACGGAAAAGTCGTTTCATTAGACGCTGCTGGTTCTCCAGTTGCAATCACTTTTTACAAATATGAGGTTCCAAAACAGTCCTCGAGTTTCACAGAAACTATAAATGCAGATAACGTTGCGGGAACCGTCTTTTATCAGCAGGATGCACTTATTGTGTTCAATAAAATGGAAAATGTGAAGCGTGACCAAATCAAACTTTTAGCACAAAACCCAAAACTTTTGGTAGTTGCTAAAGATGGAAACGGCAAATTTTGGAGTGTAGGAATTACTCGTGGATCTGAACTTACGGCAGGAACTGTAGGAACAGGTGTAAATTATGGTGATAGAAATGGAGGGGAGATTACCCTTACAGGTCTTGAACCGGACCCGAGCTACGAATGTGTTCCAGCATTTGTAGGTGAATAATATCACTGAGAATTAGAAATAGAAAAGGGTAGATGAAAGTCTACCCTTTTTTTTGTTTACAGTTATCACCATGCCATTTAGAATAATTACGAGGATCCATGGGTGGTTTATCACAGTGTGGACATTGTATTTTAGGATTTACTTTGATAGATTCTGAGATCTTTCTTTTTCTTTCTTCAGTATGTGTTTTACCAGTATTTGCTAATCTAATATTTTCTATATGTTCTTTAGATTTAGGTGCTTTCATATTAGAAGTGTCTAAAACCTTTTTACCTTTCTTATTTTTACCACCTATTGAACATTCTTCACTTGTAAGTTCGTAACGTGTTTCATTATTCCATTTATGTCTATTTTCTACAGACTTCCAATAAGGTACCGTGTCAACAGGGAGACCATACTGTTTTTGTAATTCAATTTCACGATCAGATGCTACATAAATATCTGTATGCGTTTCTAAGATTTCCCATTCAGTGAATCCTTGTTCTGCCATTCTATGTGGAATATTTACAGTACAACCAATCTTTATTCCTGATATGTGATAGATATAGTAGTTCTTCATAACTATTATACATATATTTAGCGATAGGTTTCAACTTCAACCTAAAGTATATCTTATACTAAGAAAACAAGATACATACTAAATGACGCTATATTTCAAAGACATAACTGCTATAGGCACAACTAACACTAAAATATGTGTTGATGGTAGTTGGAGCACTTACAATAAGTATAGATTACAACTTACGAGTCGTTATACTAATAGAGATGTTGATAATGACACCAGTTCGTGGTTATTTCCCATGGATCTATTACTTTCAAATGAAAGATATTCTGAATTCAATGTGACACCTTATATTGATACCATTCAAACTGGACTTTATACTGGAATCTATGACTACAAAATATGGGGAACTAATCTAACTGAAGATTATGTAAACGATCCATTTGATGAAGACGTGTGGACATTATTACAAGAAGGTCAAACAAAAGTAAAATCTACAACAACGGTTGATATGCAAAGAGGTTCAAATGAAAACATCACAGTCAAATACAAGACAGAACCTAACAAGGCACAATCATACGTAATATACAAATAATAATATGCAACAAAGATACGCATTCAATTCAAGATCGTTTGAGGCAATTCAATTGCCAGCGATAGAAGAGAAAAAAGGAAAAGACTGGATAGACTTTGGTTCTAATAACCTATATCCAGATTTACTAATAGAGTTATTCAATAATTCGGCAATGCATCATACCAGCATTGAAGCAAAAGTAGATGCAGTAACAGGGGAAGGTTTCAAAGTATTTGGTGAAGAAATCATGAATACTAAAGGTGAAACTATGAATGAAATCTTTGAGAAGATTGCAACAGATTACATCTTATTTGGTGGTTATGCACTAAATGTGATTTGGGCACGTGATGGAATGACTATCGCAGAATGTTATCATCTTCCTTTCAATAACGTTCGTTCTGGTGTTATGAACGAAGATGAAGAAGTAGAACACTATTACTACTCATCAAAATGGGCACAATATCGTAAATATAAACCAGTAGCATATAAAGCATATTCACCAACAGATAATAAAGGAGAAGATGCTAATCAAGTTTACTATTGTTTTGATTACACTGTAGGTAATTTTTACTATCCACTTCCATCATATGTAGGTGCTATAAACGATATCGATACCGACGCAAGGGTTAGTAGATTCCACAGATCTAATTTACAGCAGGGACTCGCTCCAAGTATGATGTTGACGTTCAAAAATGGTATACCAACCGCAGACGAACAAACAGCGATTTGGAGAGACATAGAGCGCACATTTGCAGGCGAAGATAATGCAGGTAAATTTTTCGTCAATTTTTCGGAACCGGGCCGTGAACCAGATTTACAAGCAATTGAGAATGCAAATGATGACTATTATATTACACTTTCTACCAGACTTTCACAATCTATACTCACAAGTCATAGAATCTCAAGTCCACTTTTGTTGGGTATAAAAGATGCTTCAGGTTTCTCAAACAATGCAGACGAGATTACAACGGCATATAACCACTTTATGGGAACTGTTATTGTGCCTATGCAAAAGAAATTGGTCAAATCATTTGGTAAGATTGTCAATATGACAGGTAAAACAGTCAAATTAGAAATCGAACCAGCAGAAATTCTATATACTGTAAACGTAGATGGTGCACCACAAGATGTAATAACACCAGAAATAACAGAAAACTAAAGATGACGACACTTTTTATAACTGAGGACAAACTCAAATCATTCACTGGGATAGACGCCAACGTCGATCCAGAACAACTCTATCCATACGTAATCCAGAGTCAGGATTTATACGTCCAGTCCACGCTGGGAACTAAGTTATACAATGCATTGAAAACATATGTAAATGATTACGTAACTGCCAATACACCTATCCCAAGTGCGTACAAAACACTTCTGGATGACTATGTTGCAAATATGGTAGTGTACTATACTTATTATCTCGCGCTGCCACACATCAAATATAAGACTACTAACAAAGGTCTTATGAGTGGTACGTCTGAAGTTGGAGAAACTATTGCATTAGAAGAAGTGCAATTCTTGATGAACCAAGTGCTAAATACAGCACAATTTTATAACGAAAGATTGAGAGACTTTTTAGTTGCATATCAAGAAGATTATCCTGAATATCAATCTTATACAAACAAAGATGGTATGGCACCACGTAGAGGAACATCCTATTACACTGGTCTTGCGATGCCTGGAAATTATTATAAATACTGTGATGACTGCGACAACTCAGAAGGAAGAATCAACATCCCGCTCAACTAAGAGCACACAACAAAATATAAAGAAGTTATCACAATACTTCTCGAAACAAACTAAACTAAATGAGCAAAGGCGAAATAGATAAGTTTATCGAAAGATATTCAAGCAGAAAACTAATGGTTTTCGCTATAGCAACTGGACTAACTTTATTCGGTGATGTTACGTCATCTGATTGGGTTACTGTCGCTGCAATTTACATTGGAGGACAAACAATTATAGATGCTGCAGCAAAACTGAAACAATCGAACTAAAAAGTATATCTTATACTATAAATCATAAATAACAAACATGGGACTACAAAATAGAGAATCAAGTTACATTCAAGCGGTTTCAAATCGTTGGGATATTGCACTACCACAAAACATGATAGCGCTAACTCCATCGGAAACTGCATTCGAAGAGTCTGCACTTTATATCGATGCTGCGGACACGCTAACATTCGAAACTGCAGGTGGACAAACGGTTACTGCTACTTTCGCTGCTGGATTTATTCCAGTGAGAGTGGTAAAAGTAACTACACAAACAGAAGCATCAAATATATTTGCACTAAGATAATATGGGAGATCTAACAGGAAAACGCATTGATCAGACCTTTGATGGGTTGATCAAGACAAACGACGAAGGACCAATAAATGCTATTTCCTTCAAAGGGTTGCAAGATGGTGTGGGTAATAACCTTCCTGTTCAGGTTTCTACTATTGGTGTAAACTTTACGGGAACAGTAACAGGAGATAACAATACAACATACCAAATTGATGCTACTGGAGACGGTAATAATATTGTACTTGAGTTTCTTGCGTCAGATCTGACGCAACAAGACATTACTTTGATTCCAGGTACAGACATTACTTTCGGTTTATTGAATCCTAACGAGATTACTATCAATTCTACTGGCGGTGGTGGCGGTGGTGCTACATATACTATCAATGCTGTACAGAGTGGACTGAATGTAAATTTACAACTTTTAGCAGATGCTGTAGTTGTAGATACTATAACACTTCAAGCAGGTGGAAACGTACAACTAAATCAACAAGGTCAAGCAGTAGTCTTTTCATCAACAGATACTAATACTACATATGACTTTGGTGCAGTGGGTGCAGCAGGAAATATCAATATGGCGTTGACTGGTTCAAATGCTTCTAATGATGTAGTCACTGTGCAAGCAGGAACAAACATTACTCTAACAGATAATGGTAGTAATACATTTACTATCGATGCATCTGGAGGTGGCGGTGCTGCAGGTCTTGTCAATGGTACAGGACCAGATTCATTGAAACAAGCAGACACTCTAACTGCTTCGCCAGCAACTGCTTCAGGTGATCAAGCAGTTGCGCTTGGAAATGGAGCACGTGCAACTGCACCTCAAACGATCGCATTAGGTGATGGCGCAGAAGCAACTAATATAGGTGGTGCAGCAGTTGGACAATATGCTGAGGCCAGTGGCGTCTACTCAAGTGCTTGGGGTCGTACATCTGCTGCAAGAGCTGAGGGTTCTGTAGCATTTGGTCAGCAAGCGGTTGTACAAGCAACTGAAGCTGGTGCAGTTGCAATGGGGCGTGGAATTCAGGCAGTATACTCAGACACTACACACGTTAGAGAATTGATGGTAGTTGCACCAAGTGGTGGAACTGGCGGTAATGGTGTTATCTTACTTTCACCTAATGGAACTGCATATAAGATAACAGTAGATAACGCTGGAACAATTATATCAACATTAGTATAATGATAGCAAATCTAATAGCAATAACAAGAACCTTGGGTAAAGCGGCAGTTACGCCTATTATCTATGTATGGAATCTTATAGAAACACTATGGGAGAACAGAGACACAAACTGGGAAGACGAATAAAACAATATAAAAACTGATGAGCACACTTACGGGAACAAAAATAAAAGACACTTATCCAGGTCTTATCAAGATCGAGGATAATGGAGCAGTACAACCTACTGCTCTCAAAACATTGACAGACGGAACTGGTGGAACACTACCTATTTCAGTCTCTCAAGTAGAAACCAAATTCACAAGCGGATCTTTAGTAGATTTCACAGGAACTACAGTTACTGGTTTAGCAGGTGCAGGATTGATCGCAGGATCAACATCAAACTCTATGATCTCTGCAGCAGCACTTACAACTACAGCAGCAGCGGTCTTAGCACCAAATGCAATTGCTTTAGGTGATAACGCAAGAGGTGGTGGTTATGCCGCTGCAAATCATGCAATTGCTATTGGTACAGACGCATACGCAGAGGGCGAACAAACAGTTACTTTAGGTAAAAATGCTTGGTCACAATCTAATTATGGTATTGCACTTGGAACAGATTCACACGCAAGATTAGCAGATACTATTTCTATTGGTCGCTCATCTCAAGCAGCGGACGTAGATGCAATCGCTATTGGTTTTGATTCACAAACTGGTTTTGGTGGTCAACAAGCGGTGGCAGTTGGTAAAAACGCAAATGCAGGTGGAGCACAATCTATCGCAATTGGAAATAACTCAACTTCAAGTAACGCACAAACTATTGCAATAGGTAATGGTGCATTGTCAAATAACTTCCAAACAGTTGCGATTGGTGATGGCGCTGAAGCAACAGGTGTTGGCGCTGCAGCAGTTGGACAATATTCTGCTGCATCTGGTCTTTACGCATCAGCGTGGGGTAGAACAGCATCTGCTGCGGGAGAAGGTTCTGTTGCTTTTGGTCAACAAGCAGTTGTAGCATTCGATAAAGCAGGTGCGGTTGCAATGGGAAGACAAGTAGAAGCAGTCGATGCAGATACTACTCACGTTAGAGCACTCTATATTGTTGCACCTGATGGTGGAACTGGCGGTAATGGTATTACAATGTTGTCTCCAGATGGAACAGCATATAAACTAACTATTGCAAATGGAGGTACACTAAGTATTAGTGCAGTATAAAAGATAAAAAACAGAGGTGTTTGTGCCATTTCACCTCATGTTTATCCAGGGACCCAAGATTTTTCTTGGGTCTTTTTTTGTACAAAAGGTTCCAAAAATAGGTAGATATATAATATGTCAGTTGTAAGTAGGACGACGCTGACGCCATAATATTTATTATTTTTTTGTTTGAAAGGGGTTATCATTTACTTGGTAACCCCTTTTTTTATTATAAATCTGGCGAATTCGAAAAAGTCAGTAGATATATAATACATGGAGAACTATTGAAACAAATGGGTTTTCTTTAGTATAACTACTATAACTTATAAAAAAAGAAAAAATGGCAACACAACAAGAATTACTACAACAAGTAGGACAACTCATCAACGAGTTAGAACAAAAGAATCAACCTAAGATTGAATTCACAGGTCCAATTTCAACAACAATGGACATTTTAGGTAAGTCTGATCTCACAATTATGCAACGCGCTATCTTACTTTACTTGGCATTCGGACAATCTGATTGGTTGAGTAATGAATGTCCACAAAGAAACATTTCTAATGACTTACATATAAGTATGAAATGTGCAAGAGAGAATTGTGAACAACTCGCAAATCTTGATTACATAAAACGAGGAACCAAAGCGTCGACTTGGTCTCTCGTCAACTAAATAAAGTCGACAACAAACAAAATATGAGTAAATACGAAAATTACGGAAACTATTGGATGATAAATCCAAACGACAGTCAACTCTTCTGGACTTTAGAAGGTGAAGAGTATGACAAATGTGATATCAATGTTCTACACGCTATCACAAAATTTGAAGACAAAGGTGTCTTTCTATTCGAACAACAACGACCTACAAAAAAGTTGGTGATGAATGGACTACCTAAGACTATCAATGACACACATACACCTGTTACTGCGGATGAAGTTAGAGACAGTATTGGTAAACTAAACTTAGCGGGGTTTATTGAATACGTTAGTGATAGAAAAGAAGCGGTATATGGTGGTAAACAAATCAAACATACTCTTAGGTATAAAGTAAACCTTAGTAAAATTCGACAACATTTAGGAGAAAATGGGACTTCTAAATTATTCTAAACAATACAAAGAGAGATCAATAATGGTCTCTCTTTTTTTCAACAAAAAAATAAATATTTATGATTACAGAAGATTTTTACAAATGCCTTTTTGATGAAGGCGAACAAACAGTATTTGGTAATACCATATACGAAACTAAACCAACTCTGATTGACAGGATGGGTCCTGCAGTAAAAGAGAAAAATGAGTTTTTCGTTATCAACCCAATCACACCTGGTAAAACAAGGTCTATCGCTGGGGTTCAACATTTCAGAAACTTTATGTTTGAAATTGATAATGATGAAAGTGGTGATGTAGTACCACTTGAGAAACAAAAAGAGATCATTACAGCAGCAGAATTGCCTTGGAGCACATGTGTATACAGTGGTGGTAAATCGTTGCACTGGATAGTCTCTCTGCAGCAACCAGTTAGCGATGCAGTAGAGTATAGAATGTGGTGGAAAATGATGGAGACAATACTCAATAAGACTGCTCAAACTTTA
>Ga0209534_10004203_pt1 | contig 13384 bp, 12 predicted proteins | sample COG_07_FD_184751 | JGI IMG/M metagenome (GOLD analysis project Ga0209534, IMG submission 184751) | Pelagic Microbial community sample from North Sea - COGITO 998_met_07 (SPAdes) (version 2) | ecosystem: Environmental > Aquatic > Marine > Neritic zone/Coastal water | place: Helgoland, sampling...
ATAGTAAAAAAATCGTTTGTAATTTTAAAATTACTACCTCTTATTAGATCTAGTCCTGTTGTAATAAAATTACATTCTAAATGTAAAGAAGGTCTAGGTGTTTCTAGATCAGTAACATAAAAATGTAGTGTATCACCTAATATTGATTGAAAATATTGATTAAAATTGCTAAAGGTTATTGGTGTTATTAGAACATTACAAGTTTGTATAGGTTCATTTGGAGTAATTAGAGCAGGTTTGGTAGCTCTTAAATATATATTTTCCAATCTTATTGGATCTGTTCTTGTTCCTCGTGATGCTAGTGAATAACTAGTAAAAATACTTGTAAAAATACTTTGTTCATCAATATTTGCAACTATTGGATTTAAAGCATCGCCATTATCAAGTAGATAATTTTCAACATTGCATAAACGATGGTCAATATCTGCTACTAAATGATGAAAAGAATCAAGTTCATCTGTTATATTTAAAATACTCATAATATATATATTATCTATTGGATAGAAATTGTTTATATTAACAATTCAAAAAAATTAATAATAAAATCACTCAGTGTTATTAAATAGTCCTAGTTTTTCACCAAATTCTTTTATTAATTCTTCATATCTTTCAGTAGGTGCTTCTTTATTGTTATCTAACCATGTTATACCTTCATCTATTATAGGCATTAAAGTATCTTTAAGTTCTTCTGATTCATTTTCTACAGTATTTTTTTTATCATATAACATAGATTCTAATTTATTTCGTGATTGAATATTATTAGCTCTAGCTTCATCTTCTTGTTTAAATTTTTCAGCATCTTCAATCATTTTCTCTATTTCTTCTTTTGCCAATTTATTATCATCTTATTTTATTTCAATATTTTTAGTATTACCACTTGATTTTTCTAATGCTGAAACTGTTAATATAGAATTAGCATCTAATGAGAAGGTTACTTCAATTTGCGGTTGTCCTCGTGGCATTGGAGGTATTCCTTCTAAATTGAAAGATCCTAATTTTCTATTTTTATCTGCAATTGGAGAAACACCTTCTAATACTTCAATTGTTACAGCAGGTTGGTTATTTTCAGCGGTGCTAAATGTTTGCGATTTTTTAATAGGAATTGCAGAGTTTTTTTCAATTAGTGGTGTCATAATAGAACCATTAGTTTTAATACCTAAATTTAATGAGCAACAATCAACTAATAAAAGATCTTTAGTTTTTTCGTCATTTGTCCCAGTTAATATAGCAGCTTGGATTGCGGCGCCATAACATACAGCTTCATCTGGATTTATAGATTTATTTAATTGTTTATTATTAAAATATTCAGATATCATTGATTGTAATTTAGGAATACGTGTGCTACCTCCTACTAAAACTATTTCATTTATGTCATTTATTTTTGTATCTGTATCATGCATAACTTGTTTAATTAAAGATATACATTTATCAAAAATAGAACTACAAATTTGTTCAAATTTTGCTTTAGTTATAGAACTATTAAAATCATTTCCTTCATATACTGATTCTATTTCTATACTGGATGTAGTTGATGTTGATAGGTTTTTTTTTACATTTTCTGCTGCATTCTTAAATCTTTTCATTGCTTTTGACGAACTACTAGGATCACATTTAAACTTACGTTTAAATTCAGCTACCATATATTCTACTATTTTATTATCAATATCAGAACCACCTAAAAACTTATCACCGGCAGTTCCTTTTGTTTCATATAATCCACCATCTATTGATAAAATAGACATATCAGCAGTTCCACCGCCAACATCAACTATCAATATATTAATTTCTCGCGATGAATTATTTTTTTCAATTCCATATGCTAATCCAGCACTTGTAGGTTCATTTATAATTCGTAAGACTTCTTCAAAACCTGCAATTTTACCTGCTGATTTTGTAGCATTACGTTGTGAATCTGCAAAATGTGCAGGTATTGTTATTACAGTTTTTGTAACTTTTTTACCTGTATATTCTTCAGCCATTTCCTTCATTTTTGATAGTAACATTGCACTGATTTCTTCAGGATAAAACTTTTTAGTTTCATGTTTATATTCAACCTCAAAATATATTTTATCATTATTATCACCTTTAATTGTAAAAGGATATCTTGGTATTATTTCTTGAATTTTAGGATCACTGAAGTTCATTCCTATAAAACGTTTAGCATCATATATCGTATTTGTAGGATTCATTGTTGATTGACTTTTTGCTATATTTCCAATAGTTCTTTCATTTTCCCCAAAAGACACATAAGATGCTATTGTTCTAGCACCTGTATGAGGATCTATAACAATTTCTACTTTACCATTTTGATAAATACCAACACAACTATATGTTGTACCTAAATCTATACCTGTACATATTTCCATTGTGTTAGTTCATTATACTAATAATTCTTTTATATGTTTTTAACATATAAGAAAACAGCAGTTGTTTTATCAAACTGTTCATAACCGATTAAATAATCAGTTATACCATTTAAATTTTGAATTATATGTAAAACTGTATAAATTTTATTATTTTTTGCTGCTATTATTAATGCACTTTCATTATTATTATTTAATATATCTATATTAATATATTGAGATGTTATATCTAAAACATTATTAAAACCATTCTTTGCTGCTAGCATATTTGCATTATTATCTTGATTTGTGGAGAATGTAGTATTAGCATTATTTTGAATTAATATATCACATATTTCGCTATGACCATTTTCAGCTGCAAATAATAAAGCAGTATATCCGTCATTATTTTTATCATTTATAGTTATTATGGATTTATTTAAAATATATAATACAATATTACGATCTCCTTGTTTTGATGCTAACATTAAAGCTGTATTATTATTAATATCTTTAACATCTATATTACAATTTAATTTATTTATTAATGTATCTGCTACTAAAGTATAGCCATATTTTGATGCTATTATTAATGCAGTTTCATTATTATTATTAGTTTCATTAACATTCATATTTAATAATAAAACTAATGTTTGAACCATATATTCTTTATTTTGAATTGATGCTAATAATAAGGCATTATTACCTTTATCATTTTTAATATTAATATCAACATAAAAATCATAAAATAACATTAGAACTATTTCATTATAACCATAATATGCACTTATCATAAAAGCAGTATTACCATCTATATTTTGTAGATTTTTATTTATACCATTATTACATAAATATGTTATAAGTTCTTTATTTTTAATTATACAAGCTTGCATTAATGCAGTATATAATAAACTGTTAACTGTGTTTATATCAATATTATGATTTTCTATTAGATTCCTAACAATATTAAGATATCCGCGACTTGCCGCTATAATTATAGCATTATTTCCAAATTCATTTAATTTATTTAATTCAGTTTTTTCATTTTGACTTAATAATTCTACAATATCATTATGACCATTATTTGATGCTATAATTAAAGAATCATTTATAACATTGCTATCAACTACTTCATCAATTAATAAAGCTATAGTATCAGTATAACCTTTACGTGATGCTATGGTTATTAATGTTTCACCGCTATTATTTGGTATATTAATATCTATATCATAATTAGTTGTTATATTATTAACTGTATCTATAAAACCATTTTTAGATGCTACAGTTATTACAGTTTCACCTTGATTATTTTGTGAATTTACATTCGTATTATATTTATTAATAAGTTCAGTAATAGTTGTAGTATTTCCATTATTTCCAGCCAATATTATTACATTATTTCCATTATTATCTTCATCTAAAATATTAGCATTAAATTCATCTACAAGCATATTAAGTATGTCTATATGTCCATTTTCTACAGCAGCTAATATTGCACTTTTACCTTCAGCATTTTTAAGATTAACATCTGCGTTGTATTCTGTTAATAATTTACGTACAAAATTAATATTTCCTAATTTTGTATTTATAATTAAAGCAGTATTACCATTTTCATCTCGTGTATTTACATTGACATTATATTTTGTTAATAAAGTATCTATAATGATTGTATTATTTCTATAGCAAGCTATTAGGAATGCTGAATTTCCAAAGTTATTTAATACGTTTAGTTTAGCACCGTATTTTAATAATAATTCTAACATAAGTAAATTATCTTTATTTGTCGCTAATATTAGTGGTGAATTGCCATTTACATTTCTAATATTTACATTTATATTTAGTTCAACTATTAATCTTTCAGCTAAATCTAAATTACCTCTAGATGAACTAATACATAATAAAGTGTTATTAAACGCATCTTTAATTGTATTAACATCTATATTGTTTGATTTAATTAGATCAATAACTACATTTGTATGATCGTTTTTAGTTGCTGTTATTATAGCATTTTCAGTTATACCAAATATATTTGTTAAAGCAAATATGGTTTCATAATGACCGTAAATACACGCAATATCAACCGGATTTGTCATTTAATTTATGTTTTATTTAATAAAACAATGAAAGAATGTAAATGTAAATGCGGTGGATGTGTAAAAAAAGGTGGTGGATTTATGTTAGAAACAATATTTATAAATGGTGGATATACCTATGATGATCTTAATAAATTATGGGGTCCTAAATATTACGATTATTTATTAAATATATATACTAATTTAATTAATAATTTAGAAGATTCAAATAAAATAATTTTACTTATTTTAAATATTACATCTTTGCTATCAATACAAAGTTTAGATAATAGTGATCTTAAAAAATTACAATCGTTATTTGGTTTTTTATCAATACACGATGTGAATTATTTATATCAAGCTATTAAAGATAATATTCATATGGAACCATTCTTTGTTTTAAGAATGGGTAATTGTTATAATTTTGTATATTCTACCACTTTTACAGAAGAATTATTAAAACAAAATATTGTTCAATACAATTTATATGTATCATATTTAAATATATTAATGAATGATCAATATATTGCAGATTTTAGAATAGCATCATCTCATTCAATGTATAAATCAACAATAGTTTCGTTCTTTTCTGGTGATAATTTAGAGTTTATTAAAAATAATGTTAATTGGTCTAAGCATTCTAATGTTATTAGTGCTCACGTTCTTGTACTTGCAAATGATTTAGATACAGATAAATTAAAAGTTTTAATGTTAGCACATAATCCTTCATATGTTAGAGGTAGATTACAAGAAACGGATTGTCGTTTAGGACCACCAGGTGGTATTATAGATCCTACAGATAATACACCATGGGATGCTATGATACGAGAATATAGAGAAGAAACTGACACTCATTTTCCTAGGGATTTTACATTAATTAATACATTTATTTGGAAGAAAAAACACGTAGTATTTGTAGTTAATTCTAAATCTAGAATTACTAATAAAATAATTAGAAATGATGAAATATATTCACGTCGTTTGTTTTATATTGATGAACTTAAAAATATAATTGCTAGTAGTAAAGGATCTAGGCAAGTTAAAGGACAATTTAAAATGCGTAATGGTGCTATAGATTCTACATCTGCTATTATAGAATTTATGAGTTATTAGATATTATAATACCATATAAGGAATTATCCAAATATATAGGTACGTTGTTGTATTACAACAGCTAGTATAAAAAATACGATTCCAAGGCTAATATGTAACCAATGTGGAGGACATTGTGTTATTCCAAACATTTCACCTAACTTACAATGTTGTTTATGACTAGATAAACACCAAAATAAAGCATTTATTACTAGGAATATTACAATAATATTGTATAATATTTCCATTTTATTTTAAGATAATATAAAAAAATGATAACTATTTATAATTAAAAACAAATGATTCCAATTTATACAGACGGAGCTTGTTCTAAAAATGGTTATGCGGACGCAAAAGCAGGAATAGGGGTGTTTTTTGGTGATAATGATGAACGTAATGTTAGTGCTTTAGTTAATAGTGATTATAAACAAACTAATAATGTAGCAGAATTACTAGCTTTTATTAGAGCTATTAAGATTGTAGCAAATGATGGTAATAAATACATAATATATACTGATAGTGAATATGTTATTAAGTGTGCTACTAAGTTTAATAGTTGGTTGAAGAAAAAAGAAAAATCTGAAATTAAAAACTTTGAATTAGTTCAAGAACTTTACCAACTCGTAGAACAAAATAATATTAAATACGAACATATTAAAGCTCACACTGGATTAGATGATGAACATTCTTATGGTAATGAACAAGCTGATAGATTAGCTAATAACTCTATTGGTAATTTTGATATTGTTAAACGTATTTCATTAAGTATTCCATTTGATTCTAAAGATAAAGCAAAAGAATTCGGTGCTAAATGGGATAAAGATATTAAACGATGGTATTATGACGGAACAGATGTTAGTGTTATTGAAGAACTTAAAAAATTAGAGATTAAAGAACATTATCTTAATATTACGTTTGCTAATAAAGATAAAGCTAAATCATTGGGTGCTAAATGGGATAGCAATGTTAAAAAATGGTTTTATTTGGATAATTTAGATAGCGATAAAATTGCAGGATTATTGAAATTAAGTAAATAAATGATAAGTGCTATTATTATAGAAACACCTTTAGTTGATTTTTATTATTCTTTCAAACATCACAATAACATTATGTTTGTTGAAATAACTGAAAAATTATTATATACTGAACATATATTTACTAAATTATATTATTGTTTGTATGACGAGTTTATTACTAAAACTAATTGGTTTGATTTTTATAAATTATCATTAATTAACTCTAAACCTATCAATAATAACACTGAAATGATAGTTAATGTATTTTGGTGTCTTTATAATAAAGTTAGATCAAAATGTATTGAAGCTATTATAGAATTACATTGTGCTAATAATCTTAAGTTTTGTATCAATAGTCCTACAACTATAATGATAAATGATTTAATTCGTTGTATTATTAAATCAATTAATAATGATATTTTAATATTAGAGGATGTTATTGATACTATTGCTATTTATCATAAATTAGTTATTTTTTGTATATATGCTGAAAAAACACTAAAGATTAATACAAATTGTATTGAACTCATACTTAGTCAATGTTATTAAGGTTTCATTTTACGTGAATTTACACCCCATTCTAATAAGTTTTGTTGTAAAACTGGATGAAAATCTATTTTATTACTTTTTTCTTTTGTTATTAAATTTTGATATCTTATGCGAAATCGTCCGCTTTCTTTTGATGCAAAGTTTATCCATCTTTTTATTTGTCTTTCGTCATCCTCTGTTCTTTTACCAGTATAAAAATGACAATACCATTCTATCCAACCTCTAGGTGCTGTGATTTCATCTATCCAATTTTTATCAATCCAATCATTATAAGAAGAACCAGCTTTAACTTTATATTTATTAATATTTTTGTCATAATTTTGTGTTATTAATTTATCTTTTGGTATTTTACTTAAAAACTTGAATTGTTTATGATCTTCTGTGGTGTAAGTAATATTGGTTTTAGGTGATGTGATATTTCTAAAATATGAACCACCAATTATACCTGCATTAAACATTTGATAAGGTGTTAAATCTGGTTTAAATCTTGGATGATCGTTAAATACTAATACCATTATTTTTTTTACAAGATGTAATAAAATGAAATGAATAAAAATTTATTACAAATATATAAACTTTATAATATTGAAACATTTTATCATTTACAAAAATTAAAAACGAATCTTGCTTTAATCTCGCAAAATATTAATTGTCTTAGAGATAAATTAAAATCATATAAATATATTTATTTACTAGAGAATGATATAATCTTTGATATATCACAACATATTATTTATAAATGTTTAAAAAATTATAATTTTGATAAAATTAATAATCAACAAAACAATAAATATATGAATGTAATTGAAATACAAACATTAAATAACGAATATTATTTTAAAGATACTATTAATTTTAGTTCGCAATTATATCTTAAAATTGTAGAGGTTATGAACAATAATTTTCATTTTGTTTTTATTTTACATCCTATTGATAATATACCAATCGGTATTCGTAAAAATAATAATATGGAAACTACATTATTTCAATTTAATTTTTTTGGTAAAAAATTAGAAAATATTATTAATAATAATTTAGCTATTATACTACACGATCACGAGAAAAATGCTTTATTCTTAAATACAAATTATAATACATTTCCTACAATTTATTTTGTATATGAAGCACGTAATCATATTTTAACAAATCTTATAAATCTTTCAAATGATCGTTATCTTGATGAAATAGTAAAATATGTTAGAAATAAAGGTTATGTTGTTAATATACATAGACAAAATAATCAATTTGTTATGGGATTAGTTCATTAGAAACTTTAAACGCACTTTCTAAGAATACAGAGGGTTTAAATGAACCGTAGGTAGTCAATTTCTTTCGCATACTCATCTTCATTTGGTGTTTCTAATATTATCATAACATTTTTAAGATTTTTAGCAAATGTTGAAAGTTTATCTATAGGTATAGTATTTGTATCACAAAATAATTGTTCATGGCGATCTTTTAATGATCCTTTTGGTGTTTTAGATCCATTAAAATGTATTACAATTATATTCTTGTTTAATTTATTATAAGCTTCTATAATATCAAAACCAGCTGACCATACGTGGCAAGTATCAAAACAAACTCCAAAATACTTTTTATCTAAATCTTTTGTAAAATTATTAAAGTCGTCTATATTTACGATCATTTCAGTTCCTTGACCTGCTCCAGTTTCCAATATTATTTTAGTATTTAAATTATTATCTTTAATAAACGCTATAATTTCTAACATAAATACTTTCATTTGTTTCATACAATCTTCAGGTTTGTTTTTAACATATTTTCCTACGTGTAATATTACACCAATAGCCTTATACTTATCTGCAATTATTAGATCCGTTGTAATTGTATTCATATTTAATTTTATTTGTTTAGGATCTAAAGATGCTATATTTATTGTATATGATGCGTGTATAACAAAATTACATTGCAAATCTTTTATTGATTCATATTCTTTCATATATTTATCCAAATTTGCTGGAGAACAATTAGATGGATTAGATGTAAATATCTGTAAAGCATTACCTCGATATTTATATAATTTTTCTATAGTTTTCTTTAAAGTTTTTTCACGATTTATATGAGCACCTATTATTTTAGAAGACATTATTACATTATTTATAATATCTTCTAAAATACTTTTTATAATATATTTCATTTTATAATGTTTAATTTATACCACATCATTTTTAATTTGTATAGCAAATTTGGTATTATCTTTTGACATATCCAAATAACTTATATTTTTATAAACATTTCCTACAAACTTATTAACACCAGTATAACTAAATACTTTTCCATCTTCTAAATATTCTTTCGCAAAATCTTCAACATTTTCCGGCATTTTCTCTTCTGTTATTAAATTAAGTATTTTTATCAATTGTATAGGATCTTGTATATAAGGCGTTGCTGTCATTAACATCAATTTACACGTTTTATGTTTTATAGCCTCGCGTAATACTTCTATATTTGGCGCTTCTAACCTTGATAATGATCCGTCAAATAACTTATGTGCTTCATCTATTATTATTAAAGTATTGTTTAAATTATCTTTAGCATATTTATTTTTATTCTGTAGCATATTTGTAAAAGTTTTATACGATACAGCTATCAAACCTTTGTCTATTTTAACTTTATCATAACATAATTCTACATTCTTTTGAATATCTTTCAATAAAGTTCCACGTGATACCCAGATTACTGAATATTTCTTATCTATAAAATTACGTGCTACACCTAAACCTAAACAAGTTTTTCCTGAACCAACATAATGCCAACACAATATACCTTTAATATCGATAGATGGTTGAAAATAATCTTTTATCATTAATTGTGTTGGTGTAAGTTCAAACTTACCATAACACGATGATTTATTATTACTATATATATCGTAATACTTATCATATAAATTATTCTTAAAATCCATTACATCTTCCGTAAGACCATTACTTGATATAAAATTTGTTTTTAAACTCCTTGTATAATTACCAAATAATAAATCTTGAATATCTTGTAATTCAAAATAATCTATTGAAGCATAATAACATATCTTTGTTAGTTCTTTACTAAAACTTATATCTTGCTTAGGTATAGGATAATATGAATATATTATCTGTTTTGTTCCATCCGGTAATCCTATATGACCACAGGTTCTTCTTATTCTTCCTACTATTTGATTTTCTTCATTATCATAAATTATTTTTGAAAAAATATGCATATACTTTACATCAAATAGATCTATACCTTCTTTATAATATTTATCTATTACAATTATCTTTATATTTTTACCTAAAATGTTATCAGGTCTTTCATTAAATGTGCTTTTTATTTGTTTTACTAACGATTTACTTAAAGGTTTTCCGTATACATTATTAGCGGTTAAATATGCAAAACATTTACCATCACTTTTCATTTGTGATTTATGATCTGTATCGTAAGCTGAATAAAATCCTAAAATATTTAACATACCACATATAATTTTAGTACAACTTGTAGATGACGCATAAATTACGTGTTTATATTCTTCATTATTAACATATATTATTTTACGTAAATTATTATACAATGATAATATTTTTTTATTGTTATTAATATACTTTTGTAATTCTTCAATACTAAAGTTTTTATTATCAAATCTATAGATATTCTTCATTTATTATAATAATGATATAGAAAACTAATTAAATAGATCTTATAAATGGTTAATAAACTTGTTAATTTAGGTAATACTTGTGCTATTAATTCATTAATACAATGTATCAATATTTGCAAGATTAATATTGGTATATTTAATAAACCTGAAAATAATACATTTACTAGAGCATTATTTGAATTATTACATTTAATGCAGGTTTATGATGATAAAACTATTAAACCTAATAATTTCTTAAATTATTTATATTCTACATTTTCTTCATTTCAACCTAGACAACAATTAGATGCACAAGAAATATGGACTTTATTATCTAATGAAGTTTTTAATAACACTGGCAATACCATTGATAATAATAAATCTTTTACATCTATTATACATAAAAAAGCTTTTGAACAAATTGTTAAACATAATAATAATAAAACATCAATATGGAATGATATTTTTCAAGGGGTTTTATTACAAATATTAATATGCCATAATTGTAAAAATAAAACTTATTCATTTGAAACTTTTTACTCTATTAGTTTAAACTTAGGTGATAGCATTATATCAATGTTAAAAGAATATTTTACTAAAAACATTACAGATGAAATTGATTGTGAATGTTGTCGTAAGAAATCCAAACAAGATAAATATGTCAAGTTTTATAAATTACCTAAATATTTAGTTATATCATTAAATAGATATAACAATTTAGGACAAAAACTTAATTTTAAAGTTAATATTAATAAAAATATACTGTTAAGTCATAATATTCTTTATGATAATAAAAATAAAATTGAATTAAACTTAAGTTCTGCTATTAATCATTTTGGTAGTATTAATAGCGGACATTACAATGCTTTAGATAACAACAATAATATTGTTATTGATGATGACACAATTATACCTTTAACTAATGAAGATTTTTATAGAGATAATAATAGCATTTATATGTTATTTTATAAGATCAATTTTAACATTTAATTCTTTTATTGCTTCTACAATTAAACCCATCATTTTAGAATATTCAATACTTAATATACCTTCATCATTTTCATTTACTACTTCTGGTAATACTGATCTAACATCTTGTGCTAATAATCCGGTATCTTTAATACCATTAAGATCTTTACGTCTAAATGTATATCCTGATAATGATTTAAGCTTATCTACCGCATTTTCTATTTTTTTAAGATCATACTTCACTCTTGAATCTGATATATTACGCACTCCTTTCTTTGCTTCTATATGTTCTTTTGTGCTAATAAAACCTGTACTTATTATATTTTCTTTACATTCTATATTTCCATTTATTTCTATATTTCCATTTGCTGTTAGAGCAGTATGTGAAATTATTGTTGCAGTCTCGTCTCCTTCTTCAAACTTAAAAGACTTACAACATTTTATATTTCCATATACATTCATTGTATTTTTTGGAATATTTGAAAGATCCTGATTATAAGGGATATCAGTATAATCTGATAATTCTAATATTGTTTCATTATTAATTGTAGCAACCCTTACATTTCCAAACATATTAATGTTATATGTGCTAGCATATGCCTTAATGTAGTCGCGTGTTATTCCTAAATTACTATAAAATGTTGTAAAATAATCATAATAAATTTTATAAATATCAAAATTAACATCTAATCCAGTATCATATATTACTACATCATCGAATATGTGGTCTATAGTATTTTCATCTTGATCATAATGTAATAAATTACTATAATTACCAAACCATATTTTATTTTTATTTGTTGAGGTTTCTAAATATTTACCTAAACTGATTACATTATTTGTTATACGAATATGATCTTTTATACTTAAAGTATCATTCGTATTTATATTATTTGTGTGTAATTCACCGATTATTTTTACATTACCATCAAAATATGCAATATTTTCATTATTATTTGGATCAATATTTGATAATTTTTTAAGACTTGATATTAGAAATTCTGATATATTATTATTACTACGATACTTATCTATAAGTTCGTATTCTATTTGTCCTTTGCATAGTGTAACTTCATTAAAAAAGTTAGTTCGAGTATCATCATATTTAAAAAATGTTGAATTAAAGTTTGATGTATCGATTTCAGTAAATTTTATCGTTTGACCTTCTGCTATATTTATATCCTTTGTGGTAATTGTTGTTGCGTTTATAGTATCAACTGTTATATTATTTAAAGCTAAATTATTTACATTTGTTATATCATTACCACTAAAATTTACATCATTATGAATATTTGATATTGTTAAATCAGGTATAGTTGCTTTCAATGTATTAAGATCTTTTATTGTTAGTAATCCATTACTATTCAATGTAAGTATCTCATTATTACTAAATTCACAATACATTATCAATGGACATTCTATTATTATTGGATCTGTATTAATATAATACATTACTTCCGTCTCATCACTTTTTTCGTATAATATATGAATATCAAAATTAATTATAATAGATCCTGAACCTTCTCCTGGTATATTGTAAGGACTATAATTATTTTCAATTATATTACAATATCCGATATTACATCCTATTAAATCATATTTATAACCTACTTGGTCATTTTTATGTTCAGTAGTTTTTTCTAAAATTATTGGTTCGATATTTGAATCTTTATAAAATCCAATATATACATCTATAGTATATTCAGTTATACCATC
>Ga0209534_10004204_pt1 | contig 13383 bp, 9 predicted proteins | sample COG_07_FD_184751 | JGI IMG/M metagenome (GOLD analysis project Ga0209534, IMG submission 184751) | Pelagic Microbial community sample from North Sea - COGITO 998_met_07 (SPAdes) (version 2) | ecosystem: Environmental > Aquatic > Marine > Neritic zone/Coastal water | place: Helgoland, sampling...
AGTTGCCTTTGGCAATCCTCATGACCTCTTTGCCTTTTACGGTGGTCTTCCTGCTCACTTCACCGTACATCACCTCAGTCATGTCGGCAAGCTTGCCAAGCTTCTTTAAACGGCGGTTAAAATCCTGCTCATTGAATACTGGTGGCCAGCCTTTCCATCGCTTTCGAATTGCTCGCACCTCTTTGTGCAATGGCACTTCGATGTATGTGCCTTGTACTTTGGTGCTCTCCACTTGTATGTATTCGCCTTCTTCGTCTTTGTGGACTTTCACTCGGTTAATCTTCATCAGGTCACTAACACGCAAAGCAGTCCAGCAGCCTATGATGAGCAGGTCGCGGGTCTTCTCCAATGAACCGGTCAATTCTAAGCTTGACAGGTGGTTTAATTCCTGTTTGCTAATGATGGGATGTAGGTAGCTGTCTGAATGATACTTTTTCAACCGCTTAAACAAAACGTCATCATGAATTTCAACGCCTGATTGATGCGCCCAATTCAAAGCTCTTTTGACAGGGTCGAGCACTTTTGATGTATAGCCGATTTTGTACTTCAGGCCATTCATGTATTCGATGAATTCGTTGTAGAATTCTTGGTTGATATCAGTAGCTGAAAGCGTCACTTTGTTTGCTGTCTGATAGCTTCGATGATTCGTAAAGACGACCTGTAGGTCTTTAGCGTGTTTGGCGCGGCTGGCTTGCCGCTTCTGCCAATTGGGTTGCTTTTAGCAAACTCGATGTATGCGCTTATCGTTTCGTTTAGTGTCTTGGCCGTTTCCTTCTTTATTGGCCTCGCTGTCGTGGCCGCTGTAATGACTCTATCGATGTCAAAGCTGTCGCCCTTCAGTTCCTCGCCCCATGCTTGCGCAAATGAGCGTTTCAGCTTGTCCAGCTCTTTATTGATGTTTGCCGCCGTCAACGGTGTCATCTTTAAGCCTGTGAAAAGCTTTGGACTCGTATTCACTCCTGAATTGTCCTTGCGCCAAATGTCCGTTGGCACGCTTATGCCGGTGCTGAATTTGTGCCGTTTCTTGTTGTGAGTGAACCGAGCCACAATAGAAGAGCGTTTGCGCGAAGGCTGAATTAGGCTGAAGATTAATTCCATTTGAATAGCTTTTGCGCAAAGATGCCTCAACTATTCATTTTGTAGGCCACTATGTAGGCCATATTTGTTCACATGTGGTCGCTATCCTTAGTGTTTGTTGTGCCTCGTTAATCCTTCAAAGACATGCCTATAAAGGGTTAAGAGTGTTGTTTACCTAAGAATACAGCGTATTTTGTACGGACTCCCGCCGGCTCCACCAAAAGGGAGAACTCTAAATTTTTGAGAGTTCTCCCCTTTTTATTTTCTCCGAAACCCCTGTCAATATTCAGAAGTAGCTCAAGTACAGAGTTCAATCTAGGTGTTCGACATCGCGTTCCGTCGAAAACCACCGATTCTGGGAAAATAGCTCTTATTAGGGCCGCCTTTTGTTGATTACCAGCTACTTTGAAGGTGTTCGACATGTTGTGAAGAAGATGAACACTTTTCTCAAGTTTGGGGGCTAGTTCAACATCCTTTTCCTCCAGTTTGGACAATTTCCTTTCTATGTTTCGGACTTCCGATTCACATCGCATTTTCATTTCAGAATAGTCGGGGGCTTGGAGAGCACCATCCATGAGGAGGTCCTGCAGCTTAGTACCTCGGGTTTGTTGTTTTTCTAGATCCTTCTTAAGTCGGCTAATCTCCTTCTCATCCTTCTTTTTGTCAGTTCCTAAAGTCTCTTTCAGAATGGCGTCATATAACTTCTGAACGCCTTTCGAAAACTGAAATTCAGCCATTACTGATTCGAGCATCGAATGGACTTTGGCAGCAGGGTGGCGTTCCTTTCGACAGTAGTTGCAATGGTAATACCCATGACGTTTGCCTGATTTACCTCGGCTGAAAGAAGCCGTGACTCGTTTCTCACATTTAGAGCAATGCAGAATTCCTCGAAGTGGAAAAAGCTCTTTGGGTTTGTGTTTGCTCTTTACTGGTATTTGCTGGCGTCTTGATAGCTCCTCCTGGACCATTTGAAATAGCTCTTCAGAGACAATTGGATCATGAACACCGTCAACTAGGTAAGCAGCATTCTCGCCGTCTGAGGGCACGATGATTTTTCCAACGTAAACGGGATTGCGCAACAGTTTTGACAACCCATTACTCTGAAGCTTGATCTGATTGTCAGAGAACACGCGCAGTACATCGGATTGGCTCCAGCCTGCTATGATTTGTTCAAATGCGTATTTCACCCATTTGGCTTCTTCATTTGGGACGATAATAGGACGATTCTGCCCGTCTCTCGAGTTTTTGTACCCTTTGGGTGCTACACGGCACCAGCGCCCTGCTTTCAACGCCGCACGCATGCCTTCTCGGATCTTGATCGACCGTCGATCGTTATCGACTTCGGGAACAGTCAAATAAATAGCAAGCATCAACTTGTTTTCTGGAATGCTCATATCCAGAGGTTGGTCAATGGCCATCACAGAAACACCTTTGGAACGCAACCATTCCATTTCAATCAATGCCTCGTGCAGATTCCTGCTGAAGCGATCCCAACTCGTAATGAGTATTAGATCAACTCCGTGATTGGGCTTACCGAGTAGTTCTATTAGATTCTTCCATTCAGGACGATTGAAGTTCTTCGCACTGTGATCTTCACGAATGACATACTTGATTTTGATGCCTTCGCGTTTGCAGTGTTCCTCCAGTTTTTGTTTCTGGATATCGAGACTGAATCCCTTGGCCTGTTCCTCACTGCTCACCCGAGCCATGATGACTGCAGTCCTAGTGTCCCTGTTGATTGCTGATTTCAAGATTGATGTGTGCTATGAGTTGTAAATATTCTATGATTTCAAGGATTTGATCATCCGAAAGTCCATCGGCGTCATCTCCTAAAAGTGTTCTTGCTTGATTCAGGTTTGGCACGAGTTCTCATAAGGTGCCCAACTTTCGCTTTGCGATAAGCCATGCAGTTCCACGAGTTGCCTGAAGTAATCAGTGCTTTCATTAGTATTTGATTTTATCTGTAATACGGGCGTTCACGACTTCACCTTTTACTGTCTTTACTTCCAGTTCCTGGTATCCCTTCTTCATTAGTATTTCACTAAGTCGAACCGACGTATCGAACATGACATCTTGATATATTTCAAGAAACTTCACTTCTCCATTATTGAGAGTGATTTTGATCTCCTTGGCATTGCCTTCACGTATTTCCAGCAACAGTCTCCATTCTGATTCAGAGAAAAGATCTGGCAACTGCTCAGGAATTAGGTCCATGAGACTCAACTAATGCCACGTCATCAAAGTTGATGGATTAGTCTCGGAATGTTTCATTCCTTAATTCCAGCGCATTCGTTGTAATCGGGTGGCATTCAGAATAGCCAACAAGGCGACTCCGACATCAGCGAAGACGGCTTCCCACATAGTTGCCAATCCAAAGGAGCCCAAGACAAGAACAAAGATCTTCACCCCAAAGGCCAAGTAGATGTTCTGAACGATCACTCTTTTAGTCGAACGACCAATCTTGATTCCAGTAGCGATGCGGGAGATCTTGTCTGTTTGAATGATGACATCAGCCGTCTCGATCGCCACATCGCTGCCCAAGGCCCCCATGGCAATGCCGACATCACTAGCCGCGATAACCGGAGCATCGTTGATTCCATCCCCGGCAAATGCCACTTTTCCAGTCTTCTTCAGTTCTTCGACTTCGTTTAATTTGTCTTCTGGTAGCAGACCGCCTTTAGCGATATCAATATCCAGTAGAGCGGCAGTGTGCTGTGTGATGCTGTCCTTGTCGCCCGATAACATGATCAATCGTTTGATGCCCACCGCACGCAGGTCTGCAATCGCTTTTGCTGCATCTTCCTTGAGTTCATCAGCAATAGTCACATAGCCAGCGAATTCTCCTCCAATCCCTATCATGACAATGCTTTCAACAATGGCATCAGTCTCAGAAGGGGCTTGGATATCGAATTGTTCCATGAGCTTCTTATTACCGACGACAACTTCCTTTTCGCGGATAGTACCACGAAGCCCTTTACCTGCAATCTCGCTGAGGTCATTGACATCAGTCCTGTCTACTTCGCCAGTATAGCGCATGATCGCTTTCGCAATGGGATGTGTTGAGCCTGCCTCCATGGAAAGCAATGCAGACATCATGTCTTTCTCCGATCGGTCATTGGACGTTACGATGTCCTTGATCTCGAACACACCTTTGGTCACCGTACCTGTCTTATCCATGACCACGGTATCTATATCGATGATCTCATCCAAAAAGGATGCTCCTTTAAACAGTAATCCATGTTTAGACGCTGCCCCGAGCCCACCGAAATATCCAAGCGGAATGGATATGACTAATGCACATGGACAAGAGATGACCAAGAAGATCAATCCACGATACAACCAATCGCTGAAGACATAAGATTCAACGAAAAAGTAGGGTAGCAGGACTATAGCCAATGAAAGATAGACTACGATCGGTGTATAGATCTTGGCCAATCTTCTTATCAGCAATTCGGTCTTGGACTTTTTATCCCTTGCCTGCTCTACGAGTTCTAGGATTCGCGAAACACTGCTGTCCTTGAATTCCTTGGTGACTTCGACTTCGATCACATTTTCCAAATTGATTGATCCAGCTAGAATGCCATCACCATAGGCGGCGCTTATTGGGCGGCTCTCACCTGTCAATACTGCAGTGTTCAAAGTGGCTCTCTCAGAATTCAATTGACCATCCAACGCCACCGCTTCTCCAACGCGCACTTGCAGTGTGTCTCCGATTGCCACAGATTCTGCAGGTACTGTAAAGAAAGCTCCGTCGCGCAGCACATTGGCTGTCTTAGGACGCAAATCTAAAAGAGCTGTGATGTTTGATTTAGCTCTACGCACCGCAGCTGATTGGAATAACTCACCCACTGCATAAAATAACATCACGGCCACTCCTTCGGGATATTCTCCGATGAAGAATGCTCCGATGGTCGCTATGCTCATCAAAAAGAACTCCGTAAAAACTGCCCCTTTGCGAAGCGTGCGCCATGCTTCTATGAGCACAGGTATACCAACTGGAATATAAGCTGCGATATACCAAATGAGTGTGGTCGGATCTTTGAAAAATTCCAATTTCAACAGGTGCTCGATTACCAATCCTACGATGAGAATCAGGAAACTGATGATCGCGGGCAAATATTCCTTCCAACCCGATCGTGACGAGTTGCCGTGATCATGCCCATCGTGTTGATTGTGGTCAGCAGTCTCTTTCTCGCTTTTCTCTTCCACCAAGCAGCAGGCCTGCTCGCCGTTTTCATTGTAAATGTGTTGGTGTTCTACAGTATTCATGAGTACCTCCTTAGGGTTATCCACCTGTTCACCTTCTTCTGATACGCTGTATACTCGGCTCCAAATTCTTTACTTAAGAACTCCTCTTCAAGGCGAATCTGTGTATTGATGCTTATTGTAGAAAGTGAGACGATTAAAAGCGTGAATGCATTAGGCAGCGCTAGGAATAACCCCACATTGGCTATCATGATTCCTAGAAATATCGGATTGCGAGATATCGCGAAAAGCCCTGTAGTGATCAAGTCTGTCTTGTTCTCTTCATCAATACCGATGCGCCAAGAATCTCTCATTTGAGATTGTGCGACCCAAACTACAATCAGGGAGAGTAATAGTAGAATCCAGCCTATCTCAAATAGAAAATAGCCATCCAAATACCAGAAAGGAAGAAGAATTTCATGCCAGGCTGGAACAAATGCATGGATTGATACTACTACCAGTTCCACTATGGAAATGAAACCGAATACCTTTCCGTTGTATCCGTGTGCATCATCACCTTTGTTAAATGTAAGAGGGTTGACGCCTGTCTTTTTCCAAAGAAGAAATGACCGGAGAAAGAAGACTATAAAGAAATATGCTAGGAGAAAAATGAATAAACCCATGGTTATTATTTAATGTTCATGCGCCAGTTCTCCAGCCTGTGATTGGGCATAGACGTAATAGGCTCCTTTGACAACAATCTTCATCCCTTCCTCAATCGGGTCGATCGCACGTACTGAAGTGAAGCCATCGTTCTCTGCACCAGCGATAACTCTGACTTTTTCAAATTGCACCTCCTTTTCTGTTGAGTCAGCATCTGCCACATAAATGTAGCTATCACTTCCATCCTGTATGACCGCTTTACTGGGTAGAGCATTCACCGTTTCATCGTTAAGCCAGATGTTGGCTGTAATGAATAGATCCTTGATGAAATTCGGACGATTTTCGTCCAATTCACCAAGTACACGAACGGTCTTGTTGGTCATATCGAATTCCTTACCCACCACCTGAACCTTGCCTCGGTAGAGTGTGCTTCCCAAAGCCGGAACAGTGTAGCTGATGAGCTGCGCTTCTTTGACATTCCCAATATCCTTTTCGAAGACATCTAACTCTAGCTGCAAAAGACTTTCGTCCACGATCTCCATCAGTTCCATTTGTGGTTCAACATATAGCCCGTTGTGCAATATCAAAGATGAGATATACCCCGAAGCCTGTGTGATGACAGCGATTTCTTGTGTGATACTTCCTGGAGTCAAACTCTTTGTTTCTATACCTAGATAATCAAGGTATTTAGCTCTTCCTTCCACCACCGCTTCCTTCATAGCGACGTCCGATTGTAATTTCTGAAGCGATTTCACAACCCCGGCGTCTGCCGCTACTAAAGATTCCTGCCTCTGCAAATCCAGCTTCAGGTACTGCAACTCTGCTGCCGCTTCAAGATATTCCTGTTGCTCAAGAATGATCACCGGATTTTGAATGTACCCAATGACAACTCCCTTTTCAATGTATTGACCTTCAGCGTATTTTTTACTTCCAGTCACGATACCCGCTGTTTTTGCCGTCACTCCCGAGTGCGCAATTGGCGGAAGCCCTAAAGTTCCTGACGCCGTGATATAATCATTGATTTTTAGCTGAGTGAAACCACCAAACTGAATTCCAACAGTCTTTATTTGATCATTGGTAAGGTGAATGCCTTCCTCATGATGACCCTCTTCTTCGGCATGTTCCCCATGGTCGTGACCATCGTGAGATGAATCTGCATCTGAATGATCCTCTGCCCCATGATCATGACCGTCACCTTCTTCGTGTTTATGAGAACATGAAAAAGCAGTCATGATGACGAGTAGACATGCTATGAGAATATGTATTTGTCTTAAGTTTTTCATCTTGAAATATTTTTATCTGTTGAATAGGTAATCGTAAGCGGTGAGGGCCTGAACATGCTCCTTGACCTTATTTCGATACTCGTTGAAATTTCGAATACTAGTATCGATGGCATTTAGAAGTTGTAGGTAGTCGATCTCACCTGCCTGATAATTCAACTGTGCGATTCGCAACAACTCTGGATCTATTGTATTGACTAGCTCTTTGTATATCGTCACGCCTTGTGCTGTAATTGTGATTTTGTTCATCAGCTCCACACGTCTTGACTCAAGGTCTAATCGAGAGGCGGACACCTGGGCATCGGCTATGTCAATCGCAAACCGTTGCGCTTTAATCTGCTTTCGCCAAGATCCGTTGAGCAGGGGAATGCTAAGACCGCCTTGCATTCCGTAGAACCTACCGCCATCATCGTAATCTTGAACAGCATACCCGACCGATAGCTTGGGGATCAATGCAGCCTTGTCCATTTTAAGTCGAGCCTCTTCTACCTCTCTTGAAACCATCGCTCTCTGGAGAATTGGACTGTCCAAACTATCTGTAAGAGATGGAATCTGCTGAGCTTCTATTGGTTCGGTAGAAAATGGATTGGTTCTACCCATCAATAGTTGTAATCGACTGTTCAGTGTAAGCAGATCCATCTCTGCCTGTGCCAGATAGAGCGAGGCCTCATTAGCCCGTGAACTTATGCTCAGAAACTCGAGAGAGCTGGCTTCACCGAGGTCAAGACGTAATTTGGCGCGACTCAGATTCTCCACGTACATGGAGTCATTCTTCCTATATACTTCTTCGGCTCTTCTCGCCAACTGGATATCTGTATAGACCAAAGTCACCTCCATCCGTAGCTCAGTCAAGGTCAATTCACGATCAATCTCGGTGGAGCCGAGCTCGGCTCGTCTGAGATTCTTACTCGCCCATGCGGCCATGGGTAACGGTATTTCTTGCCTTACTCCAAGTTGAACCACCCGTTGTCCATTTGGCTCAGATAGAGCATCGCCCTGATAATAGACTTCAGTATTGCCTAGTCCATAACCAATGCGAGATAGTTGCTCCATTCGCTCAACGGAGAGCTCCGCAGCCTGCGCCGTCGGATGATTCTGTAAGGTCAATTGAATGGCCTCTTCCAAAGAGATCACTTCGTCCTGAGCTTGAATAACAGTAGTGCTTGCCAGAAGCAAGAGCAAAGTGACCATTGTGTTCAACTTGAGGCTCTTTTTTTGTCTCTTCCTATCGGCCCACCTTTCTGTCCAACTATACAGAATGGGGAGAATGATCAAAGTGAGAAATGTAGCAGTGATTAACCCCCCGATCACCACGGTCGCCAAGGGACGCTGCACTTCTGCACCACCTGACGTCGATAGAGCCATGGGTAAGAAACCCAATGAGGCCACTGCCGCGGTCATGATGACTGGACGTAATCTGACACGGGTTCCAACCTTTATTCGTTCTACTATATCGAGCATACCTTCTTTCTTCAGCTGATTGAAATACCCTATGAGGACAATCCCGTTGAGCACGGCCACTCCGAAGAGGGCAATGAAACCAATGCCGGCCGATATACTAAATGGCAGTCCCCTGAGATAGAGTGCCCACACTCCTCCAATCGCCGATAATGGGATCGCAGTGCAGATGAGTGTAGCTTGGGTAAAGGATCCAAAAGTGAAATAGAGCAGTAGGAATATCAATGCCAGGGCCATCGGAACGGCTATTGCCAATCGAGCATTAGCCGCTTTTAGATTCTCAAATTGACCTCCATAGGTGAAATAGTATCCAGCGGGTAAAGAGAGACTCGCATCTAATTTATCTTGAATATTCTCGACTAAAGTCTCCACATCCGTGTCACCTACATTGACCCCGATGACTATTCGTCTATTCGTATTATCCCGTGAGATTTGCATTGGAGCATTGATCAGTTCGATGTTTGCCACATTCTCCAATGGGACTTGTGCGCCATTCTCCAGACTGATGAACAAACCGCTCACATCATCGATCCCTTGTCTGTTCTTTTCATCCAAGCGGACTACTAGATCAAACCTTCTTTCTCCCTCATAGATTACTCCCGCTTTTTCGCCAGCAAAGGCTGACCTCACAAAACGATTGACCTCTTTGACATGGAGGCCATATTGGGCCAATTTGGCATAGTCATAGGAAATAATAATCTGAGGCATTCCGACTGTTTGTTCGACATTGACAGTACCGACTCCATCAATCTTGGAGATGATCAGCTCAGCTTCTTTGGCCTTCGAATAGAGAATATCCAGATCTTGACCATAAAGCTTAATTGCGATATCCGCCTTTGTGCCAGTCATCAATTCATTGAAACGCAATTGTATAGGTTGTGAGAATTCTAAACCGACTCCTGGAATACCAGATAAGGAAGCCTCAATTGCTTCGAACATGCCTAGACGATCTTTGGCCGTTGTCCATTCATCTTTGGGTTTCATGACCAAAATGTGATCCCCTATCTCGACCGGCATGGGATCAGTGGGTATTTCTGCCGAGCCAATATTGACCACAGCATCCAATATCTCAGGGATGTCTTCCATGAGTTTGTTTTGAATCATGGCTGATGTGTTCACACTTTGACTCAAAGAACTTCCAGGAGGAAGGATGTGTTGTAATGCCAAATCTCCTTCTTCTAAAGTGGGAATGAACTCCCCACCCATTCGAGAAAACCCTATCAGACTACCGATGAACATGACTAAAGCTAGGCCAACAAATAGCCTTTTATAACGAAGTGCATATTCCAATACTGGTGCATAGAGTCGCTCGAAAAAGGCAATAATCCGATCTGCAAAAGTCTTTTTAATCGTCACATTCTTGTTCAGGAATAATGCGGTCATCATGGGGACATACGTCAACGATAAGATAAGTGCCCCTGCGATAGCTAGCATGACAGTTTGTGCCATGGGCTTGAACATCTTACCCTCAATTCCCACTAGCGCCAGAATCGGGATATAGACCATAAGAATGATGATCTCTCCAAAGGCGGCTGAGCTTCTGATTTTCTGTGAGGAGTCTATCACTTCTCGATCCATGGTGGCTGCATCAAGACGTTTTCCTGCGAATTTCAAATGCAATCGAAAAACAATGGACTCCACAATAATGATGGCTCCATCTACGATGAGACCAAAGTCAATAGCTCCTAGACTCATTAGATTGGCGGAAATACCAAAAAGGTTCATCATCGCCAGTGCAAAGAGCATGGCTAATGGAATTACTGAGGCTACGATCAACCCCGCTCTCCAGTTGCCTAACATGAGCACCAGTATGAGAAGGACAATGAGTCCTCCTTCGATCAGATTTTTCTCCACGGTTCCAATGGCCTCACTCACCAGTTTATCGCGCACCAGATAGGGCTCTATCATCACACCTTCAGGCAATGATTTCTGAACTTGATCGACCCGCTCCTTTACGAGTTCGGTGACTTCGGATGAGTTCGCGCCTTTAAACATCATAACCTTGCCGCCAACGACCTCCTTTCCATTTCTAACCAAAGCTCCGTAGCGTGGTGCCTTTCCGAATTGTACAGTGGCGACATCATTAATGAGTATCGGCCTTCCAGATACCACCTTGACCACGATATTCCCTATATCTGCTAAGGATGTGGCAATGCCTTCTGTGCGTATGTAGTAGGTGTTCGGATTCTTCTCAATGTATGCCCCTCCGGTGTTCTCATTGCTCTTTACGAGAGCCTCGAATATGTTATTCACATCAATCCCCAATGATCGGATCAACGAGGGATCGACCGCTACTTCATATTGCTTCAAGTGTCCCCCCATGGAGTTGACTTCGGCCACACCAGGGATTCCAGATAATTGCCGTTTGACGATCCAATCTTGAATGGAACGCAATTCTACTGTAGAGTACTGATCCTCGAAACCTTCTTCAGGTCGCACAACGTATTGATAGATCTCTCCCAATCCTGTGGAAATAGGAGCCATTTCAGGAGTACCGAGTCCTTCAGGTATCGCGTCTTGTGCTTCCTTGATGCGCTCGGTGATGAGCTGTCTCGCGAGATAAATATCATGCGACTCTTCAAAGACTACGGTTATAACGGAAAGCCCGAATTTTGAGATGGATCGGATCTCAGTAATGTCCTGAAGATTTTGAAGGGACAATTCAATCGGAGTAGTGATGAATTGTTCCACTTCCTGAGTCGCTAATGTGGGCGATACGGTGTAAATCTGTACCTGATTGTTAGTGATGTCAGGCACAGCGTCGATCGGTATCTGGGTCGCTGAATATACCCCCCAGATGACCAAGGCTATTGTGAATAAGCCCACCATAAGCTTACTCCGCACAGAGTAGGCAATTATTTTATCAAACATGTAAAAGTGATTTTGTTAAACCAAAGTGAAAATAGGGACCATGTATGTCAGGACATACTTATCCGCAGAACTATGATTAACAAGATGCTGGCGGCTGCCAGACCGTGGAAAGGTGGGCAAACGAATTTAGGGTGATCAACTGTGCTACATGATCAATGGTCTCTGCGCACGTTTTACCTTCAAAAGCCATAATTGGAGGCAAAGACAATGCCATTCCGTGGCATGCACACGTGCAAAAAGGAGGACAATCGTGAGAGTGCCCCTTTTGGTCGGATTGACTTTGATCCTTATCGACCTCAAAAACATCAGCATATCCACTTTTTTCCTCCTGAATAGCTTCTTGGCTATCGTTACATGGAAGCACTATTATTCCGAAGAACAAAATAGCGAATATGAAGGCTGTAATTCTCATTTGTCGACCACCAAAGTAAACAATGTGAGCCAGACCCTAAACAATTTCGTTCGCTATACATTGTTAAACATTATAAACTGCAAATAGAATTTTTACCAAGCCGATCTCAAGGATTCAAACTCTTAGGCCACATATTTCTTAAGGCAAATCCAAGCGAGGGCAGTAAGGTCACTTCCATTCCATTTAACGGATTGGGGTGCTCAAAGTCTATGAAACGTGAACTAAATTGGGCCTATTTATTGGAGAAATAAATTTCACAACTAATATCGTTTTAATGGACAACAGTGTTAAGTAGTAAGTCAAGGTCTTGTATCAGACAGTTCGACCCTCCTCCCCCTGGCTCCACCTGTATCTTGTGAATGAAATGGCCCGTATTCCCAGTGAAAGCGGGCTTTTTTATGCCCTCAATTGCGGCAGAGTCAAGGGGAAATCACTCGATTACCATCTTCTTCTCTACCGTGCCATCGTCGTAAATGTGAAACAGTAATTGCCCCCGGTGAAAGGAAACATCTCTTCCGAGGGGATCCACGATTCGCACTACTTTTCTATCCACAGCGGGTACATTCATAATGGAACTCGTGTTTTGATAAATTCGAATTTCGTTCAGCCCACTTTCACAACCAGAAATGGCCAATTCTGTGAGTGCTGCCTGTGAGGGATTATCCAAAATAAGGGTTTCAGGGCCCGCTTCGCTGTTCCCCTTGATGCTCACGATTCCAGCCGTGTCCATTAAAAAAGCCTGCGTGCAATAAAAGCCGCAATAGTCTACAATGTCCACCTCGATTGTCTGAATGCCCGGTAACCCCGTCAAATCAACGGTTAATCGAGAAGGCCAAATCATGACGGACTCTGCGAAGCCATCGGCTGGACCATTTGCCGCAAAGTAACAGCCATCTGGAGCGCAATCGTCCGTGGTCGTGGTCACAAAACTTAGACTTACATCCTGCTCTGTCCAGACTTCATTGCACTGAACAGTCTCGGGAACATTGTCAAGGGTAAGCGTTACGGACTGACCACGTGCACAATAGAACGAGAGAAAAATACATGCTGAGCAAACAAGAGATTTTGGATTCATGCTGTAATGACGAAGAGATCTTGGATTTGGTTGCAGGTAGAGGGACAAACATGAGTACAGGGCTGAAGGTCTTTTGATTTCTGGGCATTTCAAGAGGAGCAGATTGCCGCCGGCTCCATTTACTGGAGTGTGCGGAGTCTCTCGTCATCTGTTCAAACGAAAGGCGGTAAGCAACCTTCATGCAGTGAACGACGTTGCAAACGCACAACATGACAAATATGAATAAGAACTTCTCCATCCTGTTAATCATGGTTACTGTTTTGACTGTCCAAACCACTGCTCAGATTGGACCGGTCATTAGAACGAATCTAACTGGCCTCTTGGCTGGTCGTTATTCCCTTGGCACTGAATTGGTGCTCAGA
>Ga0209534_10004221_pt1 | contig 13341 bp, 30 predicted proteins | sample COG_07_FD_184751 | JGI IMG/M metagenome (GOLD analysis project Ga0209534, IMG submission 184751) | Pelagic Microbial community sample from North Sea - COGITO 998_met_07 (SPAdes) (version 2) | ecosystem: Environmental > Aquatic > Marine > Neritic zone/Coastal water | place: Helgoland, sampling...
TGGGCTTCTGTCTAAGCCTATCCATAGATTCGTTGTAATGTTCAATATCTTGTTCATAGCTCTGACTGACAATAGCCTCAGGACTGCGAGTATCAAAACTATTGAGAGAGCGCATATCAGCACCATCCCCAAGGTCGATAATGTAATTGGGGTTAACATCATATATTAATTCTCCTAGCCAATCAAATCTTTCGTTACTTGTAGTCGGGTCTGCATGAGCGCAACTAAATACAACTGCTATCTTAGACATAATCATTTCCTTCGTGGGGTATATTTATAACTATAGGTTCTATAGTAGATAAAAAGTAGGATTGAAATTTATAAGCGGCGTCAAAGTTAATAAATGGTATATCGTCTTCAAACATCTCCTTAGCTTCTACATCTTCCACACTGCATGTTAACCACCAGTCACCCCTAGGGCATTGAAATGGTCCATTGATTACTCTGTGTACGTGGTAAGTTATTTGATCCATTCGTCGGGTATCCTTTTATCTGCATATAGAAAGTTATTTTTCTCACACCACATGGCATATGTAGTCTTAGATCCTTTGCGAATCTTATTCCTACTATTACTAAATACAAACCTAATGTCAAGTTTAGGGTTTTGTTCTCTAACTTTTAGGTGCTTCTTCCTATCTTCTGGTACGAACCTTCCTTTAGATTCAATTATGATACCATTAGGTAGTATAAAGTCAGGGGTGTAAGTCTTGTTCTCTACTAACTTCCAGTTTATCTTAACTGTTTCGTAGCCAAAGTCTACACCCCTGTCCTTGAGGTCTTTTGATATGACATCCTCAAGCCCAGAACGATAACCATTCTTTATCGCTTGCTGTCGGATCTTACTCTTGGTGGTTGCCATATCTCTTCCTCTTCTCTTCTAAGCCACAACAGCCTAGCGTTTTCTATAACTCTATCTTCATTTCCATCGTAGGCCTTAACTACACAATCCCAGAGATCTTCTTCTGTCTCTGCATCATCTAGAATTTTCTTAGCCTTTACTGGACCAACTTTCCAGAGACCAGCAATATTATCAGCTGTATCTCCTGTTAGTATCTGAGTGTAGAAAAACTTAATTCCCCCGAAGGGTTCTACCTTAACATAATCGCCTCTAACAAAGTTAAAATGCCAGCAGGGTAACTGTAGCATGTCTTTATCTACAGAGGCTACACAAGCCTTATAGTTTAGTCTGGCGGCTTCTTTAGAAATAAGATCATCAGCTTCTTCTCCTTCACTTATGATTGCTTTATACTTACTTTCCATGTAATCTCTAGCGGACTGTAAGTGTCTAGGTTTCTCAACGTGTCTTCTATTTCCCTTGTAAGGTAATGTCTTAGCTATATCATATCTGTAATTATCTTTACCTGTAAGGTATACAGAATAATCAATTCCAAGCTCAGGAAAATATACAGTGTTATCTAGAATGGATTCTATGAGAATATCAACTTTATTTCTTGTATCTACAGATCTCATTTGTTGAGAGGAGAAGGCCGCACGATAAGCAATAATATCTCCGTCGATTAGAACCTTCCCCATATCCATTTAAGTGTCACCCCACATCATTTCACCATCTTCACACTCAAAGCCTACAGACTTAACATAGGTAAAACCAAAAGCATGTGCGGCTTCAGCAAAGAGTTGAGCTAACTCATGGGCTTCTGTAATATCATCCCTGCTCATATCAACGCTTCCGCTGTAACCATCGTCGTCTTTTTCCATATATGCATTAACACTTACTCTCATAATAATTCCTTATACGATAAATAGTTCATCATCTTCACTTATAGTTTCGTTGTCATAAATGACGTGTTCTGTTACACCTACGTTTAACAGGCGTACACCTGCTCCATTGGCATACACTTCAAACTGAACTTTAGCTTTACTTCCATTTCCTATTAGACCATCTTCATTGTAGTCCCATAGTCTTTTCTTTTCTCTGCCTTCAGTCAAGTTAACTACTGTAGGTGCGCCACCATAATCTATCGTAATGTCCTCACCTTTTCTATTAACAAAATTCTTAACGTCACTTAATAGTCGTTTAACCTTCATGTACTTACCTACACCAAAGTCTTGATTACCTACTTTTATCCTGTCACTATTCATAGGATGTAGATCTAAACCTTCTGACTCTAAGTGTTGTATCTGTTGTTCTTCAGTAAAATAAGCGTTGGTTATATACTGTCCACCTTTTTGATGTACTGATTGTGCAGTCCTAGACCCTTCTGGATCTCCCAAGTCTGCATTTTCTGGGAATATTCTTGCATATTCTAAAACCATATCCATTGTGTATTTAGCCATGTCGAGTTCCTTTCGGCTGTTGGTATATATATATAATGTCTAATTTCTTTAAATGTCAACGTAACCTAAAAAATAAAGTTAGTGTATGTCTGCGTATGTTTTACCGAACTGTGCATCTACACCTAGTGGTACGTTTAATTCTAACTTATTGTTAAGGTTTTCAATAGCTTGTTCCATTGTGACCTTAGTTTGTTCTTCTTCTCCTTCTGATACGATTGCAATAATTTCGTCGTGGAATTGCCCGATGGTTTTAATTCCGTAGCTACGACATAGAGATACCCAACTGTCAAAACAAAATACTCCTGTTCCTTGATTTAATGTAGAGAAGCGATCCTTATCACTCCTGAGACTGTACCAAAATTCTGATACAGGATTGTATAGCCATGTAGAGCCAAATAAGTCCCTTGTACGGGCTGTACTGGCCACCTTATAGACTGACCAATTACGTGACCAGAAGGCTTCTAGGAGCTTCTTTGCGTCCTTAGAACTCATTCCAGTATTACGAGATAGAGTAGAAGCACCAACACCATAAGTAGCACTGTAGTTAACTACTTTATAATTTTTACGCAGGGGTGTTAAGGATTGTTCACCACTGTTGTGCTTATCTATATCTTGTTGTGTAATAACACCTGCGTGTTTGGCTAAGTCTAAGTGTGGGTCGAAACCTTCTTTAGACATTTCTTCTACATACTCAGGGTCTAGTGGTTTCATGTAGTGACGTTTAGTCGTATCCTCTAGTGAGGTCATATCAGCACCACATAATGTATAGCCTTCTGGACAAGTTAGACAGCCTCTTATCTCTTTACCATAAGGCTTATCTACAGCAGGTAAGTTAACGAGAGGCTTGGCATGTTTAAACCTGAGAGTGTTAGTTAGACCTGCAATGTTAGCTTGCACATAACCATCTACTTGTGCATTAACCATAGCTTTAATAGCACCTATGCGATGGGATAAAACAGATAGACCATCAAGTAGATTAATAGAAGGTTCTACATCTGCTAGTTTCTTTACTGATTTACATAAATCTGCATCCTTACGCACTTGCTCTAATTTCCTCGTATCCCCTGTTGTCTTATCAGTCATATACTTAAATGTACGAGGTCTCCAACCTAGTGAAAACAACCAATCTTTTATCTGACTTGTACTACTAGGGTTAGCTCTCTCTTCCCCTGTCTTGACTGTCAAAGATAAAGTAGTATCAGGTTGTTTCTGTTCCTTGCATAATGCAACCCACTTCTCTCCATTAGACGACAGAGATCCATCTTTCTTATACATAACCTTTGGTCTATTACGCACTGCTGTAATAATTTTGCGTGGCATGGCATCAGCAAGAAGTTCTGTCTTCTCTGCCTTTAATTTCTCCCACTCTTGTAAGTAACCTTCTGCTTTACCTATGTCTAATTTCCACTGAAGGGTCTCTTGCTCTCTAGCACACTCCATCTTGAAGGTCATGTAGTCAACAAGTTTATCCTTATTTCCACTGACGGGGTATAGCTTGTTTAGCTTTAAATCTAGATCACGCCACAACCTGACGTTTATTCTAACGTCTTCCTCACACCTGTACTGGTACTCTTCTGGACTTAGGTTTTGCCAATCATCTATCTTAGGTTTAGGTACACCATACATTTCACCATACTGCGCTAGTCCATGCTTTTGTAAGTTGTGATTTATATACCAAGCTAAAGGTAAGGTATCTATAATCCTAGCATCTATCTTTATATCAAGTATTCTTTCTACTACAGGTACATCATACCTAACAATGTTGTGACCTATTACTGTGTCAGCGTTTAGAAAGAATGTTCTCATTTCTTCATAATCAAAAGTAGATTGTATCTCACCCTCTTCATTTGTGTAAGATAAGACGTGTATCTTTGTGGGGTTAAACCCATCTGTTTCTATATCAAATATACTCATTACTTTATCTCCGTTAACATAAATGTATCTAAATCAAATGATAACCTACCTGCTTGCCCTTCTTCTGAACAAGGTCTATTCTTTTCTACCTTCAAGTAAGTGGTGTTACGCTCTTCCATATTGTCAGCTTCCTTATCTCTATGTAGGTCTATGATAACAGACGCACGTTGTCCTATCATCTTACAATACTTTGGATCTCCGTTTTCATTGGTATGGGCAATGGTTACAATGCCTACATTAAGTTCTGCGGCTAACTTAGATAGTCGTATAGATAAATCAGCTAACATAGATTCTTTACTATCTTCTGATGTTCCTACAACTACATCTTGTATAGGTTCAAAGAATACAAACTTACAATCACAAGCCTGACTAAAGAATCTTATCTGATCTATGAGTTCGTCTGCACCTTGACCATCACCTAAGTAAAACTGGTAGAAGTTTTCATCTTTAGTTATTTTACCTATAGCATCTCGTACAACGTTATCCGCTTGCTTTTCTTCTATCAAGTCACGTCTTGTTAAGTTGTCACCTGCCTCATACGACACAAGACCTAGCAGTGACCTTAATTTAGTCTCCTCTAAGTGCCATGCGGCAATAGGTATATCTTGCTGTAACATACTGTATTCCATGTACCTCATAAGCTCAGTCTTACCTATGCCTGTAGGTGCTTTAAATACTGTGAAGTGACCCTGCATCAGACCTAATATCTTATCGTCTAACGCCTCGATACCTGTCTTGTAGTATACATGCTCTGGAGTTTCATCGTATAACTTTAAGAATTGCTCAGACGTGTTAAGTATATTCTCTGGTGTATGCTTAGTAGGAATCCACCACATCCTTTTAAACTCAGATGTTTTCCCTGCCTGTAAAAAATCATTTGCATCCTTATATTCACCATGTTGCATACGATATACTTTGTTAGGGAATAATCTAGCCATACGATCAGCTACAGCATTCCCTGCATCATCATTATCTACAGATAGTATGATTTTCTCGAAGCTACCTATCCACTCCTTACAGTTTTCCCATAGTTTCTTAGATGGTGTAGCTGAAGGTAACGACACTACAGGATTAAGGTATTGGTTTTGTATCATCTGGCAAGCAGATAAAGCGTCTAGCTCCCCTTCTGTTATTGTAACCATCTTACTACAACCAGCAGGGTATAGGTTCATACCAAACAATTCATCACCTTTAAAATTGCCTTTAGTATAGAAAGCCTTCTCACCTAGTTTGCGTACCTTAATTCCCCCAGACGGGTATATGTACTCTTGTCTGTCTTCATATGTGAGTACGTTATAATCTTGCATGGTACTCGCAGTTACACCCCTCAAGGCTTCATGCCTACCTTCTGAAATGTCTTCTATTCTTTTAGGTGTAAACTCTGTTACGTTCATATAGTTTCTTTCTGTATTAGTAGGATACTTATCTTCTGCCCAAGGGTACAAACCTATAGATTTGTGAGAATACTTACCTTCGCAAGAGTGACAGAATCCTACACCTTTTACTGTTTCATATGAAAAAGCGTCACTTGATCCACACGACACAAAAGGACAGGGCTGATGCTTTAAGTTGTTATCTTCATTTACTATAGTCATACTTATGTTCTTTCCTAAGACTTTTTTCTTATTCGTTATACGCTGTAGAAAAAAAACTTATGTTAATACTTATGTAGGTATTAATCTATAATGTCTGATTTCGTTAAATGTCAACATCACAAATTGTTACAATCTTGTTTTTTATTCTATTGATAGCCTGTTCGATAGCTTGCTTAGACACCCCAAGTACCTTAGAAGTATGGGTAAAGTTATTATTGTTGTTGTGTAAACATACAAACACTTCCCACTCTCTTTTACTTAAGTGTTTCTTTAGAGCCTCTACAGCATTTTTTAGTTCGTAAGAGCCAAACAAGTCTTCAGCAGGTATCTGTACGTCTTCTAAGTCTACATACGTTGTAGTGTCTTCCTGTACTGCCTCACGACCACTTCTACCTTTTGGGTAGCTAAATTTAGATAGACCTACATTAACGTATTCGAACATAGCTGTTCTTGCACTATAATATAACTTGTAGGGTTCAGTAATACCCTCAGATCTCATCTTTAAACATAACACAACACCTTCAGAAACTATATCGTCGTAGTCCTGATGATTGTAATACTTACTAGCCAACCTTTTACACATATTTAATATGTCTTGGTTGTTCATAAGAATAATCCAGTCGTGTATAACATTGCTTTAACTAATACGAAAGCAAATCCTATGAAAGAGAAAGCTACCATAGTAAAAAATAAAATACTTACATACTTAGCGGCTCTTAGTTCCTCTTGTTTCATCTTATCAGTTCTGTAATATGGTTTATAATCACTCATTGTCTTGTAACTCCATTTCTATTGTTCTAGTTATTAATCCACAAGATAGACACTTCTTACGTCTTCTTATACTTGGGTATCCTAACTTAAAGTATTCTTCTGTATGTGTTACTTTAAGTTTATTCTTGAAGCCCTCTTTCAAACAGTCAGGGCAGTAAAATATTGGTCTTAAACTCATTTATGGCTTCTTTCTATATCTTCTACTATAATATCTCTCTTAAACTCTATAGCTTCCTTTACAGGTTCTTTAGCGTATATAATGTCATTAAGTCTTTTCATTACATCGCTCGTAAGCATGAAATCTCCATGTAATTCTATCTTTCCCATTAGAACATTACCTCTCCTTCTACTATTAGTGTGTTATGCCAAGCTACAGTCTCGGCTCTTAATGCATAGAAGCCTGTCTGCTCGGCTATACTCTCAAGTTCTTCTGTATCACTCTTGAGTATGCCTAGCTCCATTAGCTCCATTTCCATTGAACGGGGTAGTGGCATTACACCTCAGTCCCTAGCCCAAAGATACGACGACCACCTGCTACGAAACCTAGCACACGATCTACATTAAAGCACTTGTAGCCCTTGCTAGTCTTCAGTGTTATGTACCCTGCCTTGCGTAGTGCTTCAGCCGCTATCTGGCCTCTCTCGTTTCCCTTAAGACCTTTTATTACATTCATACGTCCATTGTATGTACGTTCCTCGTTATCCTTAGTTAAGAATTTAACTGTGATAAACTTGTTTTGGTTCTCTGATAATACATTAGTAACCATGTTAGTTGGTAAAGTCATTATATGCTTCCTTCTGCTTGTTTATTAATTTCCACTGAAGGGGTATCCCCCTCTTGTTCTACTACATAATTCCATTCTGCTTCCATGTCAATACTGTATGGTGGTAGCATTGTTAGTGCGTGAGTATTGAAGGCAACAAAATTAGATATGCCTACACTATTCTCTAACGCATATTTTCCAGTGAGTAGTTTAGCTGATTGTTCAGCTTCTTCTAGTACCCTCTCACGTCCATCTAAAACTGTAACGCCTTTTCCTTTTCCCTTGTTTATACCTGCAACCTTATATGTTTTATTCTCATCATTACTGCTCATGTTATTTATCCTCTAAACCCTCTAATACAAAGTATGCTCCACCTAAATACCAACATAGTTCTTTTAGGAATTTCTTTTGGGCTTTCTCTTTATGCTTGTAACAAGATAGACTTTTTTCTATCTCACTTAGTTCTTCCCAAATAGGAAAGATTTGTCTCCTTATTCGCATATCTCTTTTATGTTTATTCTCATTACTGCTCATGTTATTATCCTTTTAAAACAACTGGTTGTCTATGGTTTGCTGTTCGTAGCACTCTTCACATATATCTAAGTCTGTTAGCTGTTCGAGATCTACCTCTTGTTCACAGTTAATACAGAATACTTTGTTCTGCTCTAGCTCGACTACATAATTCCCTATTTTACTCATGTTACTTTCCTTTTCCTTATTTCCATCGAGGGGTCTAACAAACTGCCCAGTCTTAGGGTCAATCGGTGGTATCTTATCTCCACTCATTTTACTGTCCCTTCCATTTCTCCTTCCCATGATACCATAGATATTTTTTCTAACACTACAGTATATACACCTAGATAATCACCTTTACTATCCATGTAACCAAACTTATCTTCTAGCCTATCGCAGATCACAAAGTTCTGACCCTCATGGGCTTCATAATCTGGCTCACCACCAAAGAACTCATTTAGTTCTACCTTTGCATCATCAATGCTTTTAAAGTGTCCTAATATAAACCCTCCACCATTATGAACATGATTACCTTCACCCTCACTTGTCCATTCATACACTTCTGTATCTGCAACTCTTAATCTATATTCAACCATTGTTATTATCCTTTTCTTTATCTGTATAAGTAATATTAAAATCTACATCATAAAGTATGTCAACAGCTTCCATATCTTTTACCTTCTGCCTCGCCTCGTCTTCTGTATCAGCCTCAATACAAAAAGAGTTATACATCGTAACCCCTACATGGTAAGTATTCATTGTTCATTCTCCCTAGCCAAAAATTCCAAATTAAACCAATGTCCTCGGTCTTCTAGATATGAGAATTGTCCATCCGACTGTACGTGCAAATAGTGTACGCCATACTTACGATCTTTGCTAACTGCAAACCTGTTTCCATTGATACCTAACTTGTTAAGCATCTTGTTAGCATTATCGACTATCTCTTGTGCAGTGTACTCGTCACTAGGCTCTTGTAGTTCTATCCACACACCCATAGTTGTTAGTTTTTGTTTACTCATTTCGTCCTCCAATATTATCATTGTTCTTTATCCTAATCTGCGTTACCGATTATTGGCGATTGCCCATTCTTGACACACTCGTCAGCTAAATCTGATGCTTCTTGGTATGTTAACCAATAGTCATTTACTTCCTTACCATCGACCCAAACACTATATACTCTTCTTAAAATATCACTCATTACTATTCTCCTTTTCAAACTTAGCTAATGCACGTTCACAGTCTTTATGATCTGCGTATAATTCTATTTCCCTCTGGGGGCAGTAAGCCATAGCTGATAGTTCCCCGTCAACCATTTCTATATCTTCTACGTCTATTTCCATCTCACCATAACCCAAGTCAACATAGACTCTAGTGTCTACATGGCTACCATATTTTTGTCTTACTATTTCCATTTTATCTATCCTTATTTCCACTGAACGGGTCTATACGAATCACCTTAACACTTTTCACTGGACGGGTCAAGTCTATAATTTCCTCGGACGGGTCTACGATTTCGCTGAACGGGTCAACCATAATTTCCTCGGACGGGTGCATAATTTCCTCGGACGGGTGGGTGCGACATTTTGGCAACGTGATATAAATACAACAGTGACATAATTACATCTTGACATGACATATTTGCAACAGTGACATAAATGCAACTGATTCGTTTTAGTCCATCCTTCCACCTTTTGCGACCTTGTTCTAAAAAAACTAGCCCTTGATTTTATGATATAGGGGCGCGACTCCCTAGTTAGCGCGGTTGATTTATTTTGCTTGATTCAAATATTTCTTGTTTAGCGCGTTTTATTTTTTCGTCACATTCATCTTGCTTATTAATTGTTAAATTATCACTATGCAAATCATGTATTCTTGCCTCATGATATACTCTTAAAGTATCAAGTAGTTTCATCAAGTTTTCTAGTTTATCATATGTCATTTTGCGCTATCCTTTTTTATCAGCGTTAATTGTCCTTATTGTATACGATGTATTCAAATGATTCGCAATAGCTTAGCCATGTTATTTTTGCATACCCGTTATGCGTTCAGTGCATATGTGACAATATAACACTTGACACCTAGATTCACGATTCGTTCTACTTTTATTATCTATGCGTTTATTGCATATCTATTATGCGTCCAGTGCATAGGTATGTTTTGATTCGGCATCGCTCCATTCTACCACGAAACCCCGATTCGAGTCAATAGCGTTTCAGAAGCTCAAATTAGCCCCTCTGACGGCTTCTAGGTCTCTAGGCTATGCTACTATATAAAATTGATTCGGCGGCGTTACAGCGTGTCAACCCCATAAAACTACATATATTTTTGCATGTTTATGATTTGTTCCCCTTGACAAGCGTTTGTTCATGATTCGTTCCGCGACCTATATTATTTTCTTGTTCTGTGTTTGTTCCCCTTGCATTAAAACGAATCATATGCTATGAATAGGTATAACTTAAAACACTGATAAAAGGATTATTTAAAATGGCTAATGTATATCAAGTATATGGGAATCACGATGGGGTACTAGCAATTTATGGTAGTAAAAAAAGGGCAATAGAAGCGGCAAAAGAATATGTTCAACAAAATGGCAACGAGTATTTTAATATTGATAGTGATAATCCATATATCACATATATTGAAGGTGAAGACTCAACTGCCCAAGTAGAACAATTCTACTTAAGATAAAACCAAAAGGGGCTTGCAATATAGCCCCTAGTTTACTAACGTATTTATATTAACAACACTGATAAAAGGATTATCTAAAATGTCTAGAGTTTACACAAGAACACAAAAACGCCGCAACGCTCGCAAGCGCAACGATGCTATTGCAAAATATACCATTGCAACTTTTACCGCCCTAGGCATGATAACATTCGGTTATGTTTTGCTAGTTGGTTTAATGTCTTTCGGAGGTTCTTTTTAACATGTCAAATTTTCCATTAGTTCACATATCAAAAATGACGGGTAAACTCGACGGCTTTAAAGCTATATCTACCAATACAGTAACAAACAAGTATTGCATCAAACAAAACGCATCAAAGAGAAAAGACAATATTTGTACCGTTTGTTATTCACATACAATGTTAAAAAGCTACCGTAAAAATATGCAACCAGCTATGCAACGCAATAGTGAATCCCTATCTAATAAGGTTATTGATCCAGAATACTTGCCTACAATATTGGACGCATTTTTCAGATTCAATGCACATGGGGAATTAATTAATTTAACCCATCTGGAAAACCTTGTGAGAATAGCAATCAAGAATCCACATTGTAATTTTGCATTGTGGACTAAAAGAAACGACCTAGTTGTTAAATACTTTAAGACTAGGGACAAGCCTGATAATTTTATACTAGTCTACTCTAATCAGAAAATTGGTACTGTCATGGCAAGACCACCAAAACATTTTGATAGAACATTTAATAACGTTCTAGAACATGAACATAAAGAGTTGCAAAACTGTACTGGTCAAAGGTGTAAAGATTGCAGGTTATGTTATACGCTTGGCAATGGTGTAGATACTATTGTTGAAATGGTTAAGAAGTATTAATAAGGAGTCACATAATGATCAAACAAGAATTAAACATATTAAAGGATAAAGGTTTTATGGATATGAAAGACAAGCGACAAGTAATAGAAGCGGCCTTATTGAATTGTGAACAATCTCTACAAGAGTCGTATGATCTTATAGATGATAACTTGTTACACGGCGCGAAGCATAAGGTATTAGAGAATATAAACATCTCGCTTACTATACTTAAGTTAATGAAGGAGTCTTGGTAGTATGTTCAGAGTCAATGTGTTTAGTTGTGGCAAAGTGTTTTGTTATTATGTCGAGTCTAGTCGCGCCCTTGCATTAGAGAGATTAATCAAGTGTAAAAAGCGTTACCCTTATTTACAGTTTAATATTAGAATGGAGTCTTAAAATGTCAGATCAAGAAATAGTAGATTTATATATGCGTAAATTAGATATGACTCTTAAAGAGTTGAGTCATATAACTGGTAAACCTATAAAACAATTAAAGAGTATTTTGTTTAATGCTAGTATTATGTATATAGATTAAACGCTAACAGTTTAAATAGTTTTCTCCCTAGGTCGATTCATTAAGTTGAGTCGGCCTTTTTTGTTTGGTGTCAATGGTATAGCGTATGAATGTTATGATATAATATAACACTTGTATTAATACATTGCCCCTAAACGATTCGTTATATGCCTGCCGATTCGCTATCCAAGCGCAAGGAAAAACTTCTGTCAACACATTTATTTTTACATTGGTATACGATTGTCCTTGACAAAAGTGATTCGGGACCCTCCTGATCATGGGGTGATTCGTTTCGTGGCCGTGGTAAGCCATATGATTTCCAACATAAAAAAAAATAAAACTAAAGGCAGTGTCATATTGTCGCATACAACGGGTTTATTACTTATTCCCACAGAGTCACTACACAAGAAACTACAAGTAAAAGCGACATTGGCTACCAACTTAAGTTATGTACAAGAAAAAAGAATTGTTATATATCAACGACTTATAAAATAGTTAAAACAACCATGTTGACATTTGTATAATTTAGACATTATATATACATAAGAGGCACTACTTAAGTTTCTTACTTTAGACTTTTTTCTTAATGCATTATACGTTGTAGAAAAAAAACTATAGTTAATACTTAAGTAGTAGCCTATCAAATTTCCCCCCCAACCATGACGAACCTTTCCAATTGTCGCTAACAAACCTAGATGTGGTCATGCCGATGTGGGGTTTATTTTATTAAGGCAGAAGAACTATGACTATTCAAGCTACAAAGTACAGCGAAGTTATCGCTAAGAAAGTTACTGAAGGCATCAGGAATGGTGTCTCTGTAAAAGATATTATGGGTTCGATCCAGCAATATCAAAACGCTCCTTCTAGTTCAGCTACATTCTATAAGTTGTACGGAGAACTAATATCACAGACTAGAGCAGATATAATAGGTAAGATAGGTAATGTCGTTATCAACAGTGCATTACAAGGCGACTTTAAAGCCGCAGAGTTTTACTTAAGATCTAAAGGTGGATGGTCGCCTAACAGTACTGTGAATGAAGTAGAGCAAGAGGCAGATCCAGATGAAGATCTAGCCGCAGTAGATAGCGTTATGTCTCTACTAGGAAAGAATGTAAATCCCGATGAAGATAACAGCTGATGACTTAAGAGCATTACCCGATGCAGAAGTACACAGAATACTAAAAGAGATTGGACCTGCAAAGGCTGATGAGCTTAGGTATGATTGGAACTTCTGGGCTAGACCAGATCAACTAGAGCCGAAAGGTGACTGGACGACTTGGTTAGCATTAGCTGGTCGAGGGTGGGGTAAAACTCGCGCTGGAGCAGAATGGGTAAGACATCGCATTAAGAAGGGTGACAGGATTGTTCATTGTGTCGCACCAACTAAAGGTGATGTAAGAAGAGTTATGGTAGAAGGTGACAGTGGACTTTTAAACGTCTGCT
>Ga0209534_10004231_pt1 | contig 13312 bp, 5 predicted proteins | sample COG_07_FD_184751 | JGI IMG/M metagenome (GOLD analysis project Ga0209534, IMG submission 184751) | Pelagic Microbial community sample from North Sea - COGITO 998_met_07 (SPAdes) (version 2) | ecosystem: Environmental > Aquatic > Marine > Neritic zone/Coastal water | place: Helgoland, sampling...
CAGCTTGACCTCAGGGATTGCGGTACAGGATTATATGTTTGATTATAATATCACTGGATACGACGCCGATGCAGATGCGAATCTATCTATTATTAACCTTGTTGCTTTACCTTCCTGGCTAAATTTTACTGATAATAACAATGGAACTGCCCGGTTATGGGGAACGCCGGATCAATATGACATAGCTTCAAACCTTATTCTCATTGAGGTGCGTGATGAAACCCAGCGTTTTTCGATCCAAACCTTTTCTCTCTCTGTACTTGAGGAAAATAACAACCCAGTTATTTCTCAGGGGAGTGAAATTACTTTCTTGCACACAGAGGATCTTTTGTGGGATGGAAGCTCCCTGATCTCAGCCACTGATCTAGATGGGCAATTTCTGGAGTGGTCCGTTTTAACTCCCCCATTAAATGGTGATTTAAATGTATCGGGTTTGGGCTATCTTCCCCCCGTCCTGAAATATATGCCCGATGGAAACTTCTCCGGTACAGATTCCTTTAAGATTGAGGTAAGTGATGGCATCGATACCGATAGTATAACTATTTCTATTGAAGTTCAAAATGTCGATGACTCTCCTGTGTTTACACCTTTTTCAAAAAGCCAACAAACTATCGATAATGAAAATTTTGAATTTGAGATTGTGTTTTTTGATGCGGATGGATTAAGCGGTTCAAATGTTATTTTGGAGCCTCAATCCTCATGGCTTACTCTGCATTCAGTTGATTATTCAAGTGGACAAATTTTACTTACTGGCGTACCAGATGTAAGTGATGAGGGTAATAATACTTTCACACTAACTGTAACTGATTCTACAAATTTACAAGTAAGTTCAGGTTTTACTATTGATGTAGTTGTCCTAAATTATCCCCCAGAAATAAATAGTGGATCAGATTCGATCACTGTGTCAATGACTGAGGATATCCATAGTAGTTGGATTGCTCCGTTTCTAACCGCAGATGATAATGAGACTGCTTCTGCCAATTTGATATGGGGTGTTTATTCTCAACCATCTTTTGGTACCGCAACAGTTTTAGGCACTGGAGGAAGTCCGACGACATTGAACTTTGTACCAGATGGTAATTTTTCAGGAATTGATTCTTTTATTGTTAAGGTAACTGATCTTGGTGGGATACAGAACTCTGCGTCAAAGTCGGATACGATTATTATTCATGTTGAAGTTGCACCTGTAAACGATCCTCCGGTTTTTAAATCCACCCCGACTACTGACAAGAATGGTACATATAGGTGGAATGATGAATCATCTTATGTTTATGAAATAAAAACATTTGATGCTGATTGGAATTATTCATGGCATTCCCTTGATCTGAATGTTTCTAGCGTTTTACCAGAGTGGCTGACTTTTGAAGACGATGGAAATGGTACGGGAAAGCTTTATGGATTAGCTGCAGTTGCAGATGAAGGAAATTACACAATTTCTTTTCAGTTAACTGATTCTAATCAAACGGATGCTAATCAAACTTATCAACTTCAGATCGAAGTTGATAATTATCCTCCAGTTTTTAAATCGGTGAGCGAAGGAGTTCAAATTTCCGAACTCATTGTTTACATTGATGAGGACAGCACTTTGAATGGAATTAGGGGATGGGCTGAACCAACTGATTATATGGCATTTGATCCTGATCCTACATTACCTTCAGCAGTACCGCTATCGTGGTCATTTGAGCATAGTTCTTCAAATGGGGCGGAGGCCAACGCAAGTGGAATAGGGGAAAGGCCGAGCCATTTTTCCTATCATCCGGCCTTAGATTTTTACGGGTTGGATGTTGTGAACTTGAAGGTAAATGATGGACACCGTACTTCAATTTTACCTGTTCGGATAAAAGTCAGACCTGTTCCTGATATTCCTGTATTCTTACCCTCTCCAGGTGCCGTTTTGGTAGCAAAAGAAGGTGCGAGTTTTAATCTGAATATCTCCACATATGATCCGGATAATAGTTCAAGGACAATAAGGGTTCTAGGTTTACCATCAGGTGGCAATTCATGGCTGAAATTGATAGATCATAATTCGACTAAAGGTACAGCCCGTCTAACAGGTGTTCCACCGAGCCAAAGTAGCGGAGACTATTATCAACTTGCTTTTGTAGTTACCGATAAAACGGGAAGGTTCTCTGTCACTAATAGTGAATTAATTGTCGACGGCAGAAACCAGAGACCCGTAATTAGTCTTGGTACAAGAACTGCCATTCGATTTGATAAAAGAGGAAACGCATCCCCTTCCGATTCAGCTAAGCTTTTCGCAACGGACCGTGAGGGAGAAGGATTAACTTGGAGTCTTTCTTCAAATTATCAACCTACTTATGGCTTTGCATCCGTTATTGGTAATCGTGTGCAAAGTCCGACAATTAAATACATATCCTATTCATCCGGTGTTCAGGATTCTTTTCGTGTTGAAGTCACTGATGGAACCAGTACAGCAGAAATTGAAATTATTGCGATCGTAGTGGATGCATTTGAAACCTTTGATGTGGATTACCCTTCACCGGGTAAACAAATTTTTGCGGGAAATTCTTATACGGATTATTTCAAGGTTGTATCATCAAAAGTTGCTTCAACATTAAGCATGAAATTGGTGGGTGGTCCAAGCTGGTTAAAAGTAGAAAATGTAAAGAATGGATTGTTCAAACTCTCTGGTAAAGTTCCAATCAATGTATCCGGAGTTATTTCTTTAAATTTATCTTTTCTTGAAGATGGTGTGACCCAAAAATCTATTCAACACGATCTGACTATTACAGAGTTATCAATACCCAAGTTGGATATAGTTGGAAGTGAATTTATACAGATTAGGTTAGGGAAAAGTTATACTGAACCAGGTTACACTTCTAATGCTCAGAATGGTACTGATTTAAGCAGTTCGGTTCAGGTCATTGGTACGGTTGATGAAGGTCAGTCTTCCTTACAGGATCTGGATTATCAACTGACTCATGCAAATGGTTCTTTGTCTGAGTTGCGACGAACAGTGCAAGTAATTGATTCGAATTATTCTCTGATAGCGAAGAAAGTAATTCCTCTTCCTTCTAATCCGGTTAAGGGAATTTCTGTATCCTCTTCCGGATTATTGGTTACAGAGGAGTTGTCGTCCTCGGAAAGTAATTTCACTAAATATCATCAATATGATAATATTTCTGCACCTCAATATTCGATTCATTTCAAGGCCCAAGCACTTGATTTAAATGATGGTATTTTATTGGAGGATGGTGGCTATCTGATTAGTGGAGTATTTCGTGGCGATTTAGAATTTAAGCAAAATATCGTTTTATCCAAAGGAAACCACAACTTATTTGTGTTGAAATTAGATTCCTCTTTTAATCGGGTTTGGTTCAAGACAATTTCCTGCTCATCGGAATTGGGTCATGTCACAGTAGTTGAAATGGAAAACCAAAGCATTCAATTAGTAGGAAATTTCTCTGCTGAACTATTTCTTGAATCCCAAAGTTGGAACTCATTAGGTTCAAGTGATAATTTTATTTGGAGAATGAGTGCGAATGGAGTTTCCGAGTGGTTGAAAACTTTTGGGGGAGTGGGTGTGGAGGAGATGGTGGGAGTTGAGCCTCTCCCTGGAGGAGTATTTGTTACTGCAAGCAATACTTCAAAAAGTAATGAAGCGACATATTGTACCCTAGTAAAGTTTAGCACAGGCGGTGATATTCTTAATGGTGTTTCATTTAGCCAAACTCATAACAATCGTGTATCCGCTATCAAATTTGATAATGATAACCTCTACTTAACAGGACAATTCGAAGAAGAGTTTAATTTGAAGGGAGAATCTTTAACGACTGATAAACTGACCCAAACTGGGTTTGTTGCATCATTAACAAATGAATTTAGCGTCAATTGGAGCTTATCCATACCGACAACAGGAGAAACCGAGATGGTGGCGGTTGAAACTGACCCATTTGGCTATCCGTATCTTTTATACAGTTTGGATGGCAATCAAAGTCTTGATAATGATTTCTTGCCGCATGTAAATATGGGGCAATCTGATTTGATTGTGATCAAGTTGGATCCGTCTAATGGGGACATTCTCTGGCAAAAAGCGATTGCGACAAGTGGTGACGACAAAGCAATAAGTATGATAACGGATAAATATGGTATGCTCTTGGTTGGTGTTTCGATTACTTCACCTTTTGAATTGGATGGGCATGTTATTTTAACGGGAGGCCAATTTCTGGTCCAACTTGAATCCACATTTTGGGGAAGTCCGTCATTTCAAACAGTCGATAATCTTATTTTGCAAACGGACCGTTTTTTTCAGAAAAAAATACATGCAGTTTCTCCCTCCCTTGTACGAATGCACTTAATTGAATCACCAAGCTGGATGACTTTCTATGACAATAAGGACGGCACTGCAGTTGTTGGAGGAATACCGGTGGGCATACTACCTGATAAAGCAAAGATTCGAGCCTATACAACGGACGGTGGTTTTTCCGATCTCGATTTGAATTTGACTATTTCGATTGAGGACCCAAAACAGGTTTTAGCTAAAAGCTTACCTGAATACTTGTCAGTTATTAATTTCGGAAATGACATTTCCTTATCCATGACAAGTTCAAGCCTAGATGGGAAATACTATGTAGGGGCGAGCTTTACAGGATCAATTGCATTGGGAGGAGGTAATCTTAAGGCTCAGGGCGTAAAAGACGGTTTTCTTGCGCGAATGGAAGCAAATGGAACTGTGGTTAATCACATTCACCTTATTAGTTCGGGATTATTGAAAATTGGAGCAGCTATTGATACACCTAATGGAGATACTTTTGTAATGGGGCATTTCTCAACTCAATTGCGGATTGATAATTTTCAAGTGAATGGAGTAGGGGGTAGCGATCTATTTATTGCCCATTGGGCTGCTGATGGGACTATCAAAGATCTGAGCGTTTTGGGAGGAGTATCTAATGAGACCTTTGCTTCGGCAGTCCACTTCCAGGATAATTTATATTTATCTGGTTTATTCGAAGATATTTTCACCCTGGATTCTCATTCTGTTACCTCGAATGGAGGTAAAGATGGATTCGTTTTGCAGTCCTCTGTTCATGATATCTCGAGTGTTGGATGGATTAAGAGCTTTGGAGGCTCAGCAGATGAAAAAGTGACTAAGTTGAATGCTCTCGGTGATGGACGTCTCATAGTATCAGGTAATTTTCAGAATATTGGGACATTTGGATCAGTTACTCATCAGTCTTTGGGTATGTCAGATTGTTTTGCTGCGTTTCTTAGCAGTTCAGGAGTTTGGGGTAATGTTTTTTCCTTTGGCGGTCTAGGTGATGATGAACTGAGTGGGTTAATTGTGCTTGGAGATGAAAAAATGATGGTGTCCGGAAATTTTATGGGTTCATTCAAGTTCGGGAATCGAGAAATCAATAGCAATGGAAAGCGGGATGGATTTGTTGCCTTATTTAATGAATACGGAAGTTGTCTTTCTTTACAGAATTATGGAGGTAGCGGAAGTGATAATATTAAGTCAATATCTCATAATGATGGTCAGGTTCATTTTGTTGGGTCCTTTTCAAATCAAATTGCCCTTGGACCGAAGACCTTTTCCACGAGAGGTGTTCGGGATTCCTATGTTGCATTATTTGACACGGATACAAAGGTTGTCCTTGATGCCATACAATTAGGAGGATCAGGTGAGGATGTTGCAATTCATACTGATAGTGCATTTTCGGGTAATATTTTATTCAGTGGAATTTCCACCGGGGTATTGGATACAAATGGTTCGATAGTTTCCTCAACTGCTTCCCGAAATGGATACCTCGGTCTATTCGTTTCTATGAAAGATCAAAATGCGACGATAATGCCCAAACTTTCGCCTCCTCCGCAAACGGAAATTCCCCCGTCCACATTATATGACTATCAATTTACAACAGGCCCGTGGCCAAGGGGGAGAGGTTTATCTCTGGACATAATTCAAAAACCGGCATGGTTAAATATTGAAATAGACGAGGATGGTTTTGGAATAGTATGGGGTGAAAGTCCAACTATTTCTGGAGGAACAGAACAGGTTATTTTTGATATAAATAGCTCGCTCAATGGATCGGTTCGCTGTGAATGGGACATTGAGATCATAGCGGGTTCAAAAACAATATCTATTATAGGAGATCCCTCTTTGGAGCTTTCTCTAGGTTCAGCGTATAAAGCAGATTTTATGCTTTCGGGTGAAAGTATAGAAAATACTTTGCTCTATCCAGTAAAGTTACCTCCTTGGTTAAGTCTTGTACGGGAAGGAAAAAATCATTTCTCGATTAATGGTACTGCAATGGAAGCTGGGACTTACACGGTCAATGTGCTTGCTCATAAATACATTGATGAAAACAGAAGCGATCAGGATGAGCTTAATTTTGAAATTACGGTACAACCAAAAATTATAGCAAACTCAACCTCTCTCAATGTGGGTGATTGGCGGACTAATTGGCTGGGTGTTTTCCATGCATTTAATAACTCATGGTCCTTTCATGAGGATTTTGCATGGGTATACTTCGGGGCAAGTACTCAGGCAGATGATGTTTGGTTTTGGACTGAAAAATGGGGTTGGTTATGGACTAGTTCCTCGTACTGGAGCAGTACAGATGGGGAAGGCTTTTTGTATAGTTCTTTAAGCGGGGAGTGGATGTTTTTTCGAAGAAAGCAAGGAAGCATAGGACTTCCTGCAAGGGTTTATTCTTATGAAGATAAAAAGTGGTCGAGCTACGAGTAGATTTATCGGTGACTAGAAAATATCTGACGGATGAAATTTAAGTTTTCTCGGCTATCAATAGCGATTACGCGAAGATAGGAGTGGCTTCCTGGCTCTGTAAAGAAAGAAACCTCTCAATTGAGTGTTCCAAACTTTTCCTGTCGAGTCCAACTTTGCTTCGCAGTTCTTCAACTGAATTTCCATGCTCTATAAATTTATCGGGCCAACCAAAGCGTTTAAAAGGGATGGTGATATCATTCCTTTCCAACTCTTCCAGCATGGCGGACCCAAACCCTCCCATTAAAACATTATCTTCCATAGTAATTATGCTGTCATGAGATTTGGCATGTTGTAGTAAAGTGTTTGAATCAATTGGCTTGATAAAACGAGCATTAACCACAGTTATTTTAACGCCGTATTTTTTCTTAAATTGATCTGCAATCGAAAGCGCAATTTGTACAAAATCTCCAATCGCCCAGATTGCACAAAATGAGCCTTTTCTAAGAACCTCAGCTTTTCCAATTTCCAAAGGAATTGGATTTTCTTTTCGCTTCACACCTACTCCTTCTCCCCGTGGATAGCGAATAAAAGCAGGAGAACCAGATTCAATTCCTGTGGTCATCATGTCCTGTAATTCATCTTCGTCCTTGGGTTGCATAACAATTCCGTTCGGTATACAGCGAAGATATGAAAGATCGAATAATCCGTGATGTGTCGGTCCGTCATTGGGAGACAATCCCGCCCGGTCAAGGCAAAAGGTAACCGGTAGGTTTTGAAGGCAGACATCATGTATAATAGGATCATACGCCCGTTGTAAAAAAGTAGAGTAGATTGCACATACGGGAAGTTTACCACCTGTTGCCATACCCGCTGCCAATAAAACAGCATGCTCTTCAGCAATACCCACATCAAAAAATCGTTCCGGAATTGCCTTGTAAAGTGCATCCAGTCCAGTCCCACTTGGCATTGCGGCGGTTATTCCGACAATATTTTCATTTCGAGAAGCCAAACTTGAAAGGCATTCCCCAAATACATCCTGATACTTTGGTGGGGCAGTAGGGGAGGAAGGTTTGCTTTGCCCAGTTTGTTTGTCAAATGGTCCGGAACCATGCCACTTTTCCGGCTCTTCCAACGCTACCGGAAAGCCTTTCCCTTTTTGAGTGAGTAAGTGGAGCACGATCGGTTCATCTGAAGTCTTGGCAAATTCAAAAAAGCGGACTAATGATTGTACATCGTGTCCATCAATTGGCCCAAGGTATCGAATCCCAAGTTTTTCAAAGATACTGGAGGGTGCAATTAATTCTTTAGTGTCACGCTTCGCCTTGGAAAGAAACTTCATTAGTGAAGGACCGCCAGGTACTTGGGTGAGGAAACTTTCGGCGTCTTTGTGTAAACGTGTATATGCTGGATTAGTTATCAATTCATTAAAGTACTTGGAAAGGGCACCCACATTCTTAGCGATCGACCATTCGTTATCGTTCAACACCAGGATGAATCTCTTGGTTGAACTGGCAATGTTGTTTAGAGCTTCCAAAGTAATTCCACAGGTAAATGCAGCATCCCCCGCAACCGCAATCACATGATCATCTGTTTTATTAAGGTCTCGGGCAATACAGCGTCCAAGTGCAGCAGAAAGAGCAGTGCCCGCATGCCCAGCACCAAATGCATCGTGCTCACTCTCCTCGCGGGAAAGGAATCCACTCAAACCATCCGTTTGACGAATTTTTTCAAAGCGCTTATCGTTGCGACCGGTAAGGAGTTTATGCACATAACCCTGATGAGAAACATCCCAGAAAAAAGAATCCTTAGGCGTATCAAATGCAAGGTGCATTGCAACGGTTAATTCAACCACTCCCAGGTTGGGTCCCACATGACCACCGTTTTGAGAAGTTGCATCTATAATACGGTTACGAATCTCCTTACAGAGAATTTCGATCTGTTCGTTATCCAGTTTCTTTAAATCAGCTGGTCCGGATATTGTATTTAAAATTTCTGATTTATTTTCCATCACACCAAATTATCAAAGTCTTTCTCAATTAATACACCGTCCTTTTCCTGCACTTCTTTAATTTTCATTTCCGCAGCTTCGATTTTCCCCCTGCAAAATTTCAACATTTTTATACCGTTTTGGTAGTTCGTGACCAATGAATCAAGAGGGGCTTCCCCCGATTCCATTCGCTGAATGATTTCTTCAAGATTGGTAAGTGCCTGCTCGAAGGATAATTCCACTTCGCCGTCGGGCTGTTTTTCAGATTTTCCCATAAAATATGAAATTCATAACTATATTATTTTCCAATAATCGCAATCCAAATAGAAAAGTACGACGAGTTGATATAAATTTGGTTTTGCGTGAGATTCCTGCAGCTTTGAATTTTTGATCCAATATGCGGGGCTGAAATGTATTATTTTCGTGCTCTGCGGTCGACAATCCTAGTTTCATTGGATAGTCTAATTGAAATGACTGAATTGCAGACGATAGTAGTTGTGTTGGCAGTGTGCCAATTTTTATTTGAGTATTTCCTCAAGGTTTTAAATGAGAAGCATGTGGCTGATTTGATAGAGAATCAACCCGTGGATTCGAAGTCATTAATGGATGACGAGACTTGGGTGAAAGCTAGTAATTACTCGCTGAGTAAGAGCCGGTTTTCAAGAATACAGGAGATTTTTGGTTTCGTGGTTTTCTTTCCGGTCTTTCTTTATGTTTTGCCTAAAGTATTTGAGGTCTGGCCGGTGACGAAGGTTGATTCGGTTTGGTGGGCGGCTTTTGTGGCCACAGCACTTTTGAATGTGCTGCAGATTCCGGGGTTGTTTTTTGACTGGTATAACCAGTTTACCTTAGAGGAAAAATTTGGTTTTAATAAATCGACCAAAAAACTCTGGGTTGTAGATAAAATCAAGGGTATGGTTTTAGGATTTGGGTTGTCTTACCTTTTGCTCGCCCTTCTGATCTGGATGTACCGAACTATATCGGGGGCCTCCCCCCAGTATTGGTGGGCAGCTGCATTTGTGGTGTTTTTTGGTATCCAATTGTTAATGATGGTTTTGTATCCGAAGTTAATCCTACCCCTCTTCAATAAACTGACTCCCTTGGAAAATGGAGAGTTGAAGGATCGCCTTATGGCGTTATCAGATAAAACCGGTTTTAAGGCTAATACAATTGAGGTTATTGATGGGAGTAAGCGTTCGGGTCACTCAAATGCATATTTTACCGGTTTTGGAAGATTTCGAAGAATTGTATTGTATGATACATTGATCAATCAAATGTCGATTGAAGAGATTGAGGCAGTGCTTGCCCATGAAGTCGGTCATTATAAAATGGGACATATCCCCAAGCGATTAATTATGTCATTTGTTATGGGATTAGCGGGTTTTGGACTCATGGGTTATCTGTTACAAAGCGATTGGTTTTACAGTGGACTAGGATTGGATGTATCTTTGGTTTTATCTTTGAGTCCATTAATTATTGGACTTTCAATGACATTGGGGTTTTTCACCTACTGGCTAACACCGGTGAGTAATTTATTTTCGAGGAAGCACGAATTTGAGGCTGATGATTTTGCCAAAAAAGCAGTCGGTGGAGCAGAACCCTTGATTTCAGCTCTTAGAAAATTGTATGTTGAGAATTTGTCTCATCCGTTACCTCACCCCTTGATGGCAGGTTTTCACTATTCACACCCGACCCTACTCGAGAGGGAAGGGGCAATGCGGAAAAACTAGACCGATTCCATCTTTGATTTTCCGAGCTTCCGGCAAAGAATCGAATGAGTACTTAAGCCAAGGAATACACCTGCTAAATTCATTATTAGATCGCCAGCAGAAGGGAACCGTTCGGGTATAAAAGCCTGAGCCAGTTCGTTGGTAATTCCGTATAGTGTCGCTATGTAAAAGGCCTTATTTTTCAAAGCGGAAGTGAAGGTGTATGCCGGTCCGAAATACCAGGACCATAACCAGGCAAGGACGTAAAAAAGTGGTAGATGACTGAGGTCTTGGAGCCAGAAAGGGTAGCCGAAAAGTTCCTCGGAAAAGCGGACGAAAAGTTCATTTGCATCAAGAGCCTTAAGGCTGCTAGGCTTAGGGATTCCGGTGAGGATTTGCAGGAAAAAAGTGTACCCTAAAGGAAAAAGGATCCACAACCTTTTATCTGGACGGTTGCTCCAAAAGTAGAAAAATGTACTCACTTGTGATTTGAAAAGATTGCTAGCAGGAAAAAATTGTGTAATTAGAATATCCTTGATGCTTAATTTTAACAACTAGAACTTTTACACGATGCCAATCTACGAATTTATGAGTAGAGATACGGGTAAGATTTATTCGTTCTTTGCCCACTCCCCATCCTATGCTGAAAAAACCCCAAACTGCCCGGACGGTAAGAAATATAAGATGGAAAAAGTGATGTCAGGGTTTTCGATTACAGGTAAGAACGAGGACCCACCAGAAGCATCAGGAGTTGGTGGTGTTGATGATCCCGATGATCCTTTTGCAGGGATGGATCCAAATCAGGCGGAAAAAGTAATGAAGGAACTAGAGGGTGCGATGGGTGGTATGGATGAGGATAACCCTGATCCCAAGCAAATGGGCCAACTGATGCGAAAAATGTGTGAAATGACCGGGGAGTCAATGGATGAACCTATGGAGGAGGTAGTGCGTAAACTTGAAGAGGGAGCGGACCCGGATGAATTGGAGGATAGAATGGGTGATTTTATGGGAGACGAAGAACCGGGGGGAGCCTCAAGTGGCGAGCAGGATGATCCAAAGGAATCTGTTAAATCCCGCCTAAAGAGAATGATGAGGAAACAAATGCTGCGTGACCCCGAACTTTATGAATTTTCGGAATATATTAAAAATTGAGAGTTAGTATTCTAAGAATTGGTCTTATTGTATGCACTATCTTTTGGGTATCCTGTGGGAAGGATGAATCCGATGAAATTCCTACAAAATGGGAGGGTCGGGAAACTGACTTCCAAAAAGACTTTACAACACAGAAGGAGGGAAATGAAACCCTGATTTTACATCGTAAAAGCACAGAACCGTTTGAAGGTAAGATTGAAAGGAATGGAACCGCATATAGCACCATACAAAATTTTGAAGAAGGAAGGTTAAATGGTAAAAGTATAAAAACTTCCAAGGACGGTTCGTGGGTAGAAGCTAATTATAAAGACGGTAAATTGAACGGAGACCTGATATTTTTTAGCAAAGAAGGAAAAAAACGATCTGTTCTTAAGTACAAGAATGGTGTTTTGATTAAATAATAAGCTTTTCTGGAACTTAAGCTTAATTCTTTCTTGTTTTAATTAGGGCTCGGGTTGCTCGCTTTGCCCGTTTTACACTTTGAGATGGTTTATCTTCCTCGTAATCCTCCAATGGTATATAGAGATAAAAAGTCGTACCTTTTCCCATCTCGGTTGCAAATCCTATCAGTCCATTGTGATCTTCAACAAAAATTTTTGTATTATAGAGACCAAAGCCCGATCCACTACCGGAAGTTTTTGTCGTTACAAATGGTTCAAAAAGACTTTGGCGAAGATCATCGGGGATACCTTTCCCGTTATCTGTCAAAGATAATTCTGCACCAACTGCAGGTGCAAATTGCTTTTCTCCCACAGCTCCACTCATTATGGGTTGTCCCCTTTTAACTTTTCTGAGGCTGATTTTAATTTTTCCTTTCCGTTCGATTGCATCTTTGGCATTAATCACCAAGTTCAGAATGACTTGTCGAAAACCAGTCTCTTCAATGAAAGCGGGCATAGACTCATTTTCGAAATCGGTGGTTATTTTTGCACTTCTCGGGATAATAATATCTACGAGGTCCATCTGATCTTTAAGGAGGAGTCTAAGATCGTGGACAGTTCTGGAAGCGGCTTTCTCTCTATGCAGGTCGATGATCCTGCGAACTAACTTTTGTGCCTGCATAGCACTTTTCTTGATCTGTCCCATACCTTTAACCATGGGATCGTCTTTTTCCATCATTCCGTGGTAAAGTTCGCTAATTGAGTAAATGCCTGCCATTAGGTTGCTAAAATCGTGCACCAATCCATTGGTTAGTGTGGCAAGACCTTCTCGCCAAACAGAACTTGATAAACGGTGTTCAGCAATTGCCTGCCTAGTAATATCAACAAAAACACCATCATAACCTAATAGTTTATTTGTAGCGGTGATAATTGGGGTTCTGACATCAAGTAAATAAATAATCTGGTCCGAGGGTGGAATTGATACCCGATATGTAAAGCTAAAGGTTTCAGGAATTTTTCCGTTGGTATTTAATTCCTTGTGAAAGTGCTCTCTGTCTTTTTCGAATATTTTGCTAAGAAATAAGCCGCCGTCTCGGGCAAGTTCAGCATGTTCAGTTGGGAATAGCTTTTTAATGCCCCTGGAGAGGTAGCTGAATGTCATGTCCGGTCTTTGTGTGAAAAAGATTCCTGGGAAGTTGCTAATGTAATCCGATAGTCGGCTTTCCGCTTTTTGTAGTCGGATAAGGGTATTTGCCAATGCACGCGGGTCGTTCATTAAATCGCCCATGAATGCTTTTTTAAGAGAATCATGAGGGGCAAGAGCAGGAGAAAGAGAGATGACTGAGTTGTGCTTGTAGCAAATATTTTGAAAGTGTATCCCGATAGAGGAGTGGTG
>Ga0209534_10004244_pt1 | contig 13295 bp, 8 predicted proteins | sample COG_07_FD_184751 | JGI IMG/M metagenome (GOLD analysis project Ga0209534, IMG submission 184751) | Pelagic Microbial community sample from North Sea - COGITO 998_met_07 (SPAdes) (version 2) | ecosystem: Environmental > Aquatic > Marine > Neritic zone/Coastal water | place: Helgoland, sampling...
GGCAAGTATATTGATTACCTGCTCTGAGTTGTAGGTTTTTTGAAGGCGTCTGCTGTTGTCTAGTGAAATTCCCTCTTTTGTCACGTGTTTCATAAAATTAAATCTAAATCAAACCTCGTTTTGTTAGGAGTCTCTTAAGGCGTACCACTCGTAACTTTTTTTTCATCATTTATTGTTTAGCTAAACTATATAATATTTAAATCAACTAAGTAAAATTACGTGTAAGTAATTAACAACCAAAGAGGTACTTTTCCACAAAAGGTTGACTTTTTAACTAATTTAAACGATATGAAACTTCATGAAACCTAATTAGAAGAAAATTACTTTTAACTGCCTCAACCCATTTAATATCAGAAAGACAAATTTCTTGGACCCTATCTATTTCTATTATATTATTATCATTATTGTTTAGTGTTCTTTGAGTGTTCTTTGAGTGTTATTTTTTGCATCCCTACCCTGGTAATCATTATATTTTACAAGGGTTACAAGTAAATATTTGGGTGTTCGTTTTGTGACCAACTCTTGACTCGCTTTGAGTTTTTTTATTGACACGCCTTACTTGCGCTGGCAATGCCTCAATTGTTGGAATTGAATCCGTAATTTTGATAAAAATTAATATTGATGAATCTACTTTCAGTAGAGAACATTTCAAAGGCCTATGGTGAGCACGTTATTTTTGAGTCTCTCTCTTTTGGAATTAGTAAAGGGCAAAAAATTGCACTAATCGCTAAAAATGGAAGTGGGAAAACAACCATCTTAAAGATTATCGCCCGAGAGGAAACTCCTGATACTGGATTGGTCAATTTCCGTAAGGGTACCCAAGTGTCCTACCTGCACCAAGAGCCCATTTTAGATCCTCAAAAAACCGTAGAGGAGATTATCTTGGCTTCGGGCAACAGTACTTTGGAGATAATTGCTGCTTATGAAAAAGCATTATTGAACCCAGAGGATGAGAAAAAGTACCAAGAGGCCTTTGAAGCGATGGAACAGCACGGGGCTTGGGACTTTGAAACCGAATACAAACAGCTTTTAAGTAAGCTTAAGCTGGACGACTTGACACTAAAAGCGGGATCATTGTCTGGGGGACAAAAAAAGCGTTTGGCACTCTGTAGTGCCCTTTTGGAAAAGCCAGATTTACTGATCCTAGACGAGCCGACCAACCATCTGGATTTAGAAATGATCGAATGGCTGGAAGCTTATTTTATCAAAGAAAAAATAACTTTATTGATGGTTACCCATGACCGGTATTTTCTCGAGCGGGTGTGTAATGAGATTATAGAATTAGACCAAGGAAACTTATACACCTATAAGGGGAGTTATTCTTACTATCTCGAAAAGCGTGCAGCCCGTATTGAACAAAAGGAAACCGAGGCCCACAAAACCAAGCGGCATTTTTCCAAGGAACTAGCATGGATGCGCAAGCAACCAAAAGCGAGAACAACCAAATCCAAATCACGGATAGAAGATTTCAATACCATCAAGGAAAAAGTGCAGCAACGAAGAAATGACCACGAAGTGCAACTGGAAATCAACATGGAGCGATTGGGTTCTAAAATGATAGAAATGCACAAAGTATCAAAAGCCTTTAATGCTAATGTAATCCTAAAGGCTTTTGACTATAATTTTCAGCGCAACGATCGAATTGGTATTATCGGAAATAATGGTACGGGTAAATCCACCTTCCTCAAACTAATGACCAACTTACAGCAACCAGATACCGGTAAAATTGTCCGAGGAGACACCCTTAAATTTGGTTATTACACCCAAGAAGGGATTACAGTAAAACCAGGTCAAAAAGTGATTGAAGTTATCCAAGAATATGGGGACTATATACCTCTTAAAAAAGGACGGAAAATTTCTGCGCAACAACTGTTGGAACGATTTTTGTTCGATCGAAAAAAGCAATACGATTTTGTAGAAAAACTAAGTGGAGGGGAGCGCAAACGTTTGTATTTGTGTACCATTCTGATACAAAATCCCAATTTTTTGATTCTGGATGAACCCACCAATGATTTGGATATTGTTACTCTAAATATATTAGAGAGTTTTCTTTTGGACTTTCCAGGTTGCCTGCTTGTTGTTTCCCACGACCGCTATTTTATGGATAAAATCGTGGACCATCTATTTGTATTTCGCGGAGAAGGTAAGATAGAAGATTTTCCTGGGAATTATTCTGATTTTAGGGTCTATGAGGATACTTCAGTAGCTACCGAAACAACAGAGAAAAAACCAAAAACCGATTGGAAAAATAAAGAAGAAAACAAGCCTTCCTACGAAAACCAACGTAGGCTCAAAAAACTGGAGATCGAAATCGAAAAATTCGAAGCCCAAAAAGAAACAATACAAAACCGGTTCTCCAATGACACCCTGTCTTCTGAGGAAATCAAAACCCTCTCCATCGAATTAAAATTGGCTGAAGAAGCTTTAGAAGAAAGAACCAATACATGGTTGGAACTTTCGATTGAAATAGAATAAAAAAAATAGAAGAAGTCTAATGAGGGTGAGAATAGCAAATAATAACTAACCGTTTTTGTAAGCGTTAAAACAGACGCAGTCGCCAAAATTTAAAAGCCTAGATCAAATTAATAAACCTTCCCTACCTATCTGATTACCTGACGGTGGGGTGGGTTTTGTAGAATGGTTTTTCCTAGAGTTAATTGGTTATATATCAATATATAACATAATATTTCATTATATTTCAGTATCAAATATTTCATTCAATGAAAAAAGTTTGCTTACCCATAACTTTAGTTTTCCTATTATTGGCATTCATCTATTCTTGTTCATTTAAAAGTCAAACTGTAGAGATCAGCCAGGAGGACCTCCGTGATATGATCTATGGGGGCATTCTCGGTCAGTTTTTTGGAAACCTCAACGGTTTAATTCACGAACACAAGTACGAAGAGGAGCCTGGGAATGTTACAACTTATGTACCTGATCTTTCTGAAGGAGCACACACTGACGATGATACAGACATTGAATTCGTCTATATATATCATATGGCTAAAGAAGATAAAATCATTCTGCCCTATGAACAGATTAAAGTACTTTGGGAAGAATTCATTAACAATTATATTTATTCTTCTAATCGCTACGCTCGAAATTTGATGAAAATAGGATTTGAGCCTCCTTATACTGGGCGTATTGCATTCAATCCTAGGGCTATATATAATATTTCAGGACAATTTCTTTGCGAGCAGTTCGCACTTATTGCACCGGGGATGCCTCAGACAGCCTCAAAGATTGGAACGCATTACACTCACGTAGCTATCGATGGGGAGCCCACCCAGACTACTCAGCTATATAATACCATGATCGCTCATGCTTTTTTTGAAAAGGATCATCTAGCAATTATCGACGCGGGACTTATGGCGCTTGACCCCAAAAGTGAAATTCATCAGATTGTATCAGATGTAAAAAAATGGTACTTGATCAACGGCAATGACTGGCGAGCTACACGTCAAGCAATCAAAAGTAAATATTGGAATGGCGCAAGAGGAGGACCTAGCGGGGGTAACGGATACCGCACCATTACAGCAGTCACCGTAGCGGCTCTACTTCATGGAGAAGGTGACTTTGTTGAGTCCATTCGCTTGGCTTTTAATTTAGGTTGGGACGCTGATAATACTGCCGCCATGGTGGGAACAATCATGGGAGTGATAAAGGGAGAAAAATGGATCCGAAACCAGGGTTGGGAAATTAAGGACGAGTACAGAAATGACCGTAGACCAGGAATGCCCACGGATTTGACTATTGGAGATTTTGCTGATCTTCATGTCGAGATTGCCCAAAGGCTTATTCTTGCAAATGGAGGTGAAAAAATCAAGATTAAAGGTGTCCCTGGATACAGAATTAAGATCCAAAAGCCATCTAATATTGAAAAATTGCCAGAACCCTTGCACCGTATAGAAGAAATGCGCAAATATTGGTGGCCAATCATTCTTCGGGATATTGAAGGAGATAAAAAAGCTAGGGCAGCTTATGCTGCCATCTGCCTTGATATGGTGAGCAAAATTGTCGAAGTAAAACCCGATGCATTAGCATCGGCACTTGATGCATTAGAACCACATTATGATCGACTTTATGGGAACAAACAATGGTCTGATGAAGCCCGTCAGTATTTTATGGAAGTGGTAAAAAATAGAAATTTAGATGCCAGAGCTCCATTTGGATATTAAACCCAAGTCTACAAGGTTGGAGCTAATTTAAACCCCTTGTAAATCATTATCATCATTGATCTAACAGGGTTTTTAGAGGTACCTTTAATGGGGGGTGTTTGTTTAGGGGTGTGGGAGTTTTGGGTGGGCTATTGTTTTTTCTTCGTTGTTGAACGTGGAGAAATTAAAAATATTAATTACAAAAAATTATATTGGATTTACTGTGGGTTATTTTGTTAAATCTTTTGATGTCGATAATGCAATCACTCTTCCACGATCTCCCACGGCATTGTAGAAGTGGTAGACAATTCCATTCCATTTCAACACCCAGGGTTTATGGGCATATTTTTTATCATAATCTTTCGAAGGAGCTATCAAGTCTTCTCCATTCCAATCTGTCCAATTTATTAAATCGTAAGAGCATGCAAATCTTTCAAAAGCTCCAGGTTCCCAAAATGCCCCAAAATAAAACATTATGTAAATATCACCGAATTTTGCAATCTGTGCATCACCACAAATACCTTTTCCTTTGGTAATTACAGGATTTTCTCCATAACGTTTCCACTCAATCATGTCGTCAGATACTGCCATTGCAATACTTTCATAGTTGGCAGTATCTCCCTTTGCGTTATAATACATTACAAAAGGATGCCCTGTATGCTTACTCCTATCACGAATAACTAAACTTTTGTATATAGTTTTGTTCTCAAACCAACGAACATCTTCATCTTCGGGAGATAAAATAGAAGAATTATTTCTATTCCATTCATGAGCTTCTGTTAAGGTAGAGGAATTTGCCAAGCCAATTTTTAATGTACCTTTCTCATATCCCTCTGTGTTTCCACCCAAGTAGGTCATCCAGTATTTGTCTTGATAATTTTCTACTGAATAATCACCACCCCAATCGGTACTAATGAGTGATACATATCCAGCTTTTTGATTGGCATCCCATGTATTTTCTGTAAACGACAATATTTTTCCTTTCGTTTCCCAATTGAGTAAATTATCACTTTGGGATAACCAAGTTTCATAACCTTGACCATCAAAAACAATATAAGTCATGTACCATATGTTGTTTTCACGAAAGATGGTTGGACTGTCAACCATCTTTGTCGAATCAGGATGTTGAACAACGACACCATATTTAAAAGGAGTTTTAATTTCATTAAAAATTCTCTCCATTTCTTCTTGTGGCACAACGCTTGTAGTTTCAATAATTGAGGTTGGTGACTGACTATTAGAAATATTGTAAAAAAGATTTCCAGCATTTTTCGCATCTTCAGCAACAGGTACGCCTGCAACCCGATTAGTTCCCATAATCTGATATCCATTTCCTGTATCTAATTCCTCCTTCATAAAAACACTCTGTGACCAATCTAAATCAGAGAAAATACCATTTACAACTGTACCTCCACCAACAGATAGATTATTTACGCCATGGGGGGGAGTAGTGACGGTATGTTCTTCGATATAAAAAGGTGTGGCATTAGAAGACTGATACATTAGCGAGAACTTTAACTTAACCTGATTATTAGTTATAGGATTTCCATCCCTGTCCTTTACGATAGCTTGGTAGTTGAACTGTGCGTTAATTCCTCCAGATATAAATATGAAGAATATTAGTTTTTTCATAATTGCAATCTAAATTAACTTTGTGTTGTAAACAAGAGGAGAGTTCACTTTTTACACAATGGCCATAAGACCATTTCCTTGTGATTAACTCTATGACAAGGGATTAAGGCTGTTTTAAGTGTTGTGGTTTTAGGGGGGTGTTGTTAGGGGAAAGTTTGTAACGTGGGTGTGGGATTATCATGTCCTCCTTTCCTGTACCCTAGGGATGGGACGCATAACTATTTAAGAGACATTATTCAAAATTTAGTTAAGGTCTTTTATTTGATTTATGTTTAATTTGTAATTCCTTATAAACATTTGTAAAAATGGGTGTATCCATATTAGTTTTTTTCTTCCCACTTACATAATCCATTAGATCACTATGATGTAAGAAGAATTTTTTTTTTAGAATCTTTAAAAATGCATATCCAAAAGTATTACCTGATAAGAAAATAAACATCAAAAAACTAGTGTAACTAGAGTTAGTGGAATACTTAAAAAATATAAATCAAAAAAATCAATAATGAAAAAAAATATTTTTGTCTTAATCTTATTTGTATTCATCCTCAACTCCTGTAATCAAACCAATGTATCAGAGCTTACCCTGAATGTATCCGAGCTTACCACGGAATATATGGACAATCCCATCGGGATAGATTCAAAACAACCCCTTTTAAGCTGGCAAATACAAAGTAATGGTAGAAGTGTGCTACAGTCTGCGTATGAAATTCGCGTGAGTAAAAATGGGGAAACATTATCTAAAAACCGTCAGCTTGTCTGGCAAACAGGAAAGGTGTCCTCAAGCGCATCTTTGCATCATGTATATGAGGGAAAATCCCTGGAGTCGGGCCAAAAATACTACTGGCAGGTGAGGGTGTGGGATACCAATGCTAACGATTCCGAGTGGAGCGAAGTTGCGTACTGGCAAATGGGTCTGGTCGACCAGAAGGATTGGAAAGCAAAATGGATCGGTCTGGATGTTGACTACATTGAACCAGCCGATGACCATAGAAAGCTGCCTGCACGTATGGTTCGAAGAGAGTTCAATATTGAGAAAAAAATAAAGTCGGCCACCGTTTACCTGAGCGGACTTGGCTTTTCCGAACTGTACATCAATGGGAGTAAAGTGGGGGATCGTATCATGGATCCAACGCATTCAAACTATGATAAGCGGGTGCTTTATGTTACTCATGATGTAACGAATTATCTGGCCTCGGGCAGGAATGCTGTTGGAGTAATACTAGGTAACGGACGGTTCTTCTCTCCTCGTAACCGCCTTCCCGTTTATACACCAAACTTTGGATTCCCCAAAATGTTGATGCAATTGCAGGTAGAGTACTCCGACGGAACTTCTGAGTTTCTTGTAAGTGATGAGAAGTGGAAAATTACCGACCAGGGACCTATCCGTGCCAACAGCGAATTCGATGGAGAAGAATATGATGCAACCATGGAAAAGGAGGGATGGGACAAGGTAGGATTTGATGACACTCTGTGGCAACCTGTCCAGCTGGTATCAGCTCCGGAGGGCAAACTCATAGCCCAGATGCATGAGCCATTGAGGGTCATTGAAAAACTAAATCCTGTTGTTATAAACAAATCAAAATCCGGGGGGTACACAGTTGACTTTGGGCAAAACCTGTATGGGATGTGCCAAATCAAGGTAAAAGGCTCCAGGGGAACAAAGGTTGTTATCCGTACAACCTTTGACATTGACTCCAAAGGCATCATAGATATGGCTCCTAATCGTAGTGCCCTGTCCACAGACAGCTATATTCTCAAGGGGAAAGGGACTGAAATATGGGCACCAAGGTTCAGGGGACAAGGGATGAGATATGCAGAAATTACAGGATGGCCTGGCGTATTAAAAAAAGAAGACATTGAAATGTTGGTGGTTCATTCCGATTTGGAAAAGACCGGTGAATTTAGATGCTCAAATGAGCTTGTCAATAAAATCTACGACAACATGCATCGTACAGTACGAATGCAGGAAAGAGGAGTGCCCATGGATCCTGACCGGGATGAGCGTCAAGCTTGGTTAAGTGTTTCAGAGAAAACATCTGAAACCGAAGGCTACATGTATAATGTGGCGGCATTTTACGATAACTTTTTGGACGAAACACGATTCAGCCAACGTGAGGATGGGGGGTTATCAGAATCAGGTTCTATCTGGCTCTGGGATACAAAAGATCCCATTTGGCCTGCAGTGATTACAACCACTCCATGGTCATCCTATTATATGTATGGAGATAAACAAATCCTTTCCGAAAACTACCCTACAATGAAACGTTGGGTCCTGTATCTCGAGGAATTTCTTGACCCTGATTTTATTTACCGTCAAGGGACCTATGGAGATTGGGTAGATGCATATACCATGGATGGAAGATATTCTGATCATGGGGCAACCTCCCTCGAATTGATGTGGACCGCGTATATGTATTACAATTTAAAGACCGCTGAAGAAACCGCTGACTTTCTTGGAAAAACGGATGATGCCAAATATTTTCAGGAATTGGCACAGAAGGTAGAAGAAGCATTCATCAAAACATTTTTCGATGCTGAAAGCGGCACTTTTCAAAGTGAAACGCAGACCTCTTATTTACTCCCCCTGGCTTTTGGGCTTGTCCCCCAGGAATATCGCCAATCCGTGATCGACAACCTTGTAAATGATATCATGGTAAAACACGATGGACATTTAACCGTTGGGTGCCCCGGGCTCAAATGGTTGATGCAAACACTTACCTCTACTGGACATTCAGACGTTGCATACACCATTCTTACCCAAACCACACGGCCAAGCTGGGGTTACATGGTGGCTAAAGACGGAACCTCAATCTGGGAGCGATGGGATCGCGACACCCGTGATCCCGGCATGAACGGACAAAGCCAGACCATTCTTGCCGGTTACCTGGGAGCGTGGATGTACCAGACTCTAGGTGGTATTGCTTATGATACCAGACAACCTGGATTCAAAAACATCATTATGCATCCGGAACCTGTAGGAGATTTGCAGTGGGTAAACGCTGCTTTTGAATCGGTCTACGGTTTGATTGTAAGTAACTGGAAATGCGAAAATGGATTGTTTAAATGGAAGGTATCGGTACCTCCTAATTGTACGGCTGAAGTATATATTCCTACCAATGATGCCGGTTCCATAAAAGAATCGGATCGAAAAATTCAAAGTAATAAACATGTGAAATTCATTCGTTTGGAAGAAAATGCTGCCATCTATGAAATTGGATCGGGTGATTTTGACTTTTCTTCTGCATACCTCAAAAGCAAGCCATAAAACATGATATTATGACTGCTCATGCCCTGCGCATTACGAGACGATTTCATAATATGGCATCCAAGATCGATTTTTGATCTCCTTCAGAAATATCTAGAAATGAGTCTTGGAATTGTTTGTCCGATTCTTCTTCCAGCCACTTTAAACCCGATTTAACAGGAGATTGCAGGGAGGGAATCCTTGGCCACATCTCATAGAGTTCAATGATATTAAAACGATGCATGATTTGCAGATGGGCAAGTTGGACTTGAGCTAGTAGCTGAGGGTCATTAAAGTTGTCGTAGTGATGTTGGATTGAATGATCCGTTAAGACAAAATCATTTGTTAAAGTAGTAGAACCAATTAATGCTACTACAGTTAGTGAATATGTACCTGCTGTTCCTACTGCAGGTGTTCCAACAATGGTTCTAAAATTTCTTTTTTTACTCGAAAAATAGTACCGTGACGGGTTCCTTCGGGAAAGGATATTTTTTCAGAAACGTCTTCCCAATGGAGGAGGTCTTTGGAACGAATGGCTCCCATTTTATGCCTTCTATATTTATCAAAATACACCCACCAGTATTCTCCAATCTTTATGGCTGTAGGCCCCTCTGCCCAATAATCTCCTGTGATGGGTTCAGAGATTTTACTGTATTCTTTGGTAAGCTGGTCACTATAGCTCAGCCGAATATTTTTTTCGGGAGGATGTCTGGTTTCATCTTTTAGAAATAAAAGATAACGTCCCTCTTTCATTTTTATGGTTCCATCGATCACATTAAATCCTTGATCAAAAAAAAGTTGGGTTTCGCTGAATTCTTGAAAGTCTTTGGTCGTTACATAGTACATTCTGTGATTATACTTTGTGTTTCCAGTATTTTCTGTTTTAGGAAATCTTCCTGGAATGGTTGTTGACCAGATAATAATAAACTGATCGGATTTTGGATCAAAAAATACTTCGGGAGCCCAACAGTTTCTTGCCTCTTTTTCGTGAACCATTACGGGGATTTCTTTTTGTGGTGACCAGTGAATTAAATCTTTGGAGGAGGCATATCCAATTACTTTTTCGTTCCAGCTAACGGTCCAAACCATATGAAAAACACCATTAGGACCTTGGACGATACAGGGGTCCCGCATCAATTGATCTTTTCCAGCCCTAGGTTTTAAAAAGGATTGATTTTGACGCAGTGCTTCCCATTGGAGTGCATTATAGCTGTAGGCCAAATGCAAACCATCTTCTCCGTTGTTCTTAAAATAGGAAAAGAGATAGACATCTTCCGTTTCAATCTCATATGTAGTTTCTCCAGAATTATTGGTTGTTTCTTTTTTAACAGTTACTTTTTGATTGTTTCGACCATAAGAATTATATCTCTGACCCAAACAAATTATTGGACTAAATAGTAAAACAAGTATTAGCTTTTTCATAGAATTAATTTACACCTAAAATGCAAATTTCCCTAAACCTCTGCAAAAACTCCTCCTAATAACTGTTTTTCTGAAAACTTTTGATACTCTGTTTACTGATAAGAGGGGGTGGGTTTTGCAGAAAGTTTTTATCTCACCATGCATCATTAAAGATTTTTTACTCCTTTAACTATAACTATGTGCTTCGATGTATCTCATGAAGATTTATGATATGATCCATGTTTTTGCTTTATTATTTTATTCTTTTCTTGGAATATTTTAAGGTAACCGTCAGCACTTCTTTTTGGGATTCCAATCTGGCTTGCAATCTCTACAGCTTGCTTTCTGTCGAATTTATTTGGTAGACTTTTTAAGAAAAGATTCTGCTTACTTTTTTTATTTGATCTAGAGATTTTATTTAACTGTTCAATAGAATTCACTAATAAAATATCAGTTGTTAGTTTAATACTCAAGTCAAATACTTTATCTGAACAAATAATAGTGTCTTCTTTTGAATCTAATGCTGATATAGTCATCGCAATTTTGAAGGCTATTAATCCATGCCTTAGCAAAACACTAACAGCTTCGTCTCGGCACCCCTCGTAATTCATTTTTATCAATCTCTTTTCAAAAGTATTATCCAATTTCTCTCCCTGCCTTGGGCTTAGGGCAAAACTTCTTTGGGCTGAGTTCTTTTGATTGTCACAAAAAGATTTACCGAGTTTCGATAAAATAATATCCATGGAATCATCTATTTTTTCTGTGAAAGTTGTTCGCCATTTATAAGGAGTTGAAAAGATATAGAATAAAAATCTGCTGTATAGTCCGTCTTCACTATTCGGGATTAATCTTTTTACTTGATCAGGAGTTCCAGTTGTAAGAAATGAAAATCTAGGGTTTGAAATTTCTGTAAACTCATCATCTGTTTTTCTGCTTCTAGAGATATCCTCATGGTGAAAGTTTTTCCTTAAAACAGGAGAAAACCCACCCCACTCTTGCTTATTGGCACCTGATATAGTATCAGCCTCAGTTTCAAAAACACAACCTTTACCTTCATTATCTCCAATATGACCAACAAGACTTGCCTCAGAAATGTCTCCAGGAATAAAAAACATCAACTGCTTTGGTTTTGCTGGCTCTTGAATATCGTTAATGTTTTTAGACTTTTTGTTTTTATAATATTCAGCTTTTGCTTTTCGATATTCTTTTATTGATTCTTGTGAATTCCTTCGCAGCTGTAAATGATAATCTTCTCCGAATACTTTGGCATATTTAGCAGCACTTTTTCCACTAGCAGCATTTGCTACTATAAATGAATATAGGTTAGGATATACTAGCTTTCTGTCGTAGGAACCTTTAACATTGCTAAAGAAACCGCTTAAGACCGTAATTGCAGAGATAAAAAAAACATCCCTTTCTCTTGATTCAAAGTGACTGCAAGCTTCTTTAAGGATCGAAGGTAGATTCTCATAAATTTCATCACTAATAAAAGGCGACTGTATCCTTTCGGTTTCGAATGTTGCAGTATTGCAATATTGCAATATTGCAAATTCACTAGAGTTTCTTTTATAAGCATTCTTTACTGTCCTCTCTATTTCATTGTAGGTGAAGTCAGGTTCAGAAAATTTTGCAATATAATCTATAGAATCACTTTCGTTTATTCCACACTTATTAGAATTACAAGCATATGTATACGTGAATACATTTCTTGATCCGCTGTTAAATGTTAAAATATTAGAGGTGTAATTATAGGCGTCTTCTGGTGTATACTGTTGAGTGGTTTCTACAGGCTTTAAATATTCTACCACATCGAATTCTATTGATTCATTATTCAAATATAAACAGGGATCACTCGACGCATAGCAAAGCCTTGTAACGTCTTTAACTGACTTATCTGAATTTATTCCAGCATAAGTATCATAAAGGTGTTTTAACTCATTAAAAGCCTCTTCGTGGTTTTCTAGTCTAGCATTGGTTTTAATAAAAACTTTAAGTCCTTTTCCGCTTGGACTAGTAAAAGCACAAAAAGTAGTTTCTAGTTTTGAGACCTGATCTTTTAATTCTTCTGGATTTTCAATCCCATCATAATCTAGGTGAATAAGGCCATTATAATCCTTTACATTCTCTTTGATTCTTCGATCCTTAAAAGTTGCTGAAACAGTAAATGAAGGGAGACGCTCTTTTAATGAATTTTTTTTTGCTTTATCAGAAGTGCTTCTGATCTCTTCAATTTTTCGACTTAACTCACTATTCGTTATTTTCTGAATTACATATGAGATATCCCGTATATTTTTCATGTTGGTATCCGTTATGTTTTGTAAAACATTTACATTATAAAACTTCATAATCTTTTAGTATTTAGTTGGATCAATGATTTAATTAACTCATCTTTCTTATAGAACCTTTTACTGCCGATTCCATAAGCAGTAACCTTTCCTTTATTTGTCCATCTCCATAGAGTGCTTGAATCTACCTTCAACAGTTTACAGGCTTCTTCTCTTGTGAGAAGCTCCTGATCTGGTGGACAATTAAAAGGATTGTTTTTAATGACCTCTTTAAGGGATTTACCAATGAGATCTTCGAGTTCTTGTTTAGATAGAACATCGAAAATGATTTGATTACTCTTCATTACTTAAATTTTTATATTAAGCCACAAAGATTATTTAGATAAAAAAATAAAAGTTTGGAAAATTGGGTGCGGATGGGAAAAAACCAATGTTTTTATTGAAATTTTTTATAAATCTCATCAATTGCATCCTTGTGTTTAGGATTGTGAGACTTCGAATTATTTAAGTTTTTTACTTTTAAGATTGACCCTTTAGAACTATGGATTTTGTTTGTATTAGCCACCGACGTTATTG
>Ga0209534_10004250_pt1 | contig 13284 bp, 22 predicted proteins | sample COG_07_FD_184751 | JGI IMG/M metagenome (GOLD analysis project Ga0209534, IMG submission 184751) | Pelagic Microbial community sample from North Sea - COGITO 998_met_07 (SPAdes) (version 2) | ecosystem: Environmental > Aquatic > Marine > Neritic zone/Coastal water | place: Helgoland, sampling...
TATTTAGTTGAAACTAACTCACTAGCTAATTCAGTAATTTTACAATCTCCTATTTGCCAACCTTGTTTTTTAATTTCTTTAATTAAAGCACCCATTGATGCAACTCTAACATTGTTGTTTCTTTTTTTCTTAACATTTGTAATTTGATAAAACATAAACCTTTATTTTTAAATTAATTAATCGTTCGACTCATTCGAACACGTGAAGATACGAAAGATAGCCCGGGTAGCCACATTTTTCGCGCATTATTTTTCAATGCTTTTAATGTGTTTACAACGTCTATCTTTTGCTCTCCATGTACCCGGACAGTTACAACTGTACTTGCGTATACCATCTACAGATACGTGTTCTTTCGTGGTATAAACCTTGTCATTGCTGGATGATTTGAATTTATGTTCAAATACTTCGGCACGTTTAACTTTAGGTTTAATCCACTTTATATCACTTAATTCTGTTTCAGGTAATACTTCTTGCCAAGTAGGCATTATGTATTTTTTATCTCCTAAATTCATTAAACTAGGTGGATTAATTTCATGATTGTATTCATATTTAAATACCCTCACACCAATATAACCACCAAAACCCTTTGGATTAACTCCAAATGCTTTACCTTTAGGCCAAGATATTATTCTTGTTCTAATGTTACCATGTTTGTTGTAATTTGAAAATTCGTATAGCATAACCTTTATTTTATACGTGAATATACGAAAGATTATTGTGGAATCCTAGTTAGGCGCTATAGGTTTTACATTTTTTATCTTTAAGAGATTGAAGATCTAAACTTAAGGCTAAACATAAATTTTTTAATTGTCCTGCATTATGGACAGCTAAAAAATCTTCATCAGTCATATGATTAAATAAGGATAAAGTACTTAAATCCATACTATCTTCCTTGCCCTCTATAAGATTTAACATAATTTTTACTATTTTTACTACTACTGGTGTTGTTTTTTGAGTGTACACCAGGTCGTTTTTTTCTACTGTTTAATATATAATTACCAACAACTGTTTTAGCCATAATTTATTTTTGATTATAAATATAAACTATAACTTAAAGGTTAATTACCTTCTCTTTCTGAATTAAGTGTTAATATTACTCCCTCCCATTTACCTAATACTATTTCGTTATCAACTAAAAAATCTATTTTATTAGTAAATCTTTTATTCATTCTATCTTCAACAACCCATACACCATCCATCTCACCAGCATTTTCGACACATACCTCTACTCCAAAGGTAAATCCATGTTTTTCTAAATCCCTTGATACAGCAATCCATCTATGTTTACCAGGGTTATTAGCATCTATATGTTTATTAGAAGCTGTAATTAAAGGGGTTGAATCTGTTTGAGATGGTACTGCATTATAAACAGTAGCTACTACAATGTGTAAAGCAATTAATAATTTCATATTACTTGGTTTTAAGATAATCTAAGGCATTAATAATTTTAGAACAACGTTCGTAATCTTCATACTCTTCCATTGATATAAGATTTTGTTCTAATGTTTCTACCATATCAGGACGTTCGATCATAATATCATAAAACATATCTGTGTCTTTAGTATAAATAGATACTACAGGTATATCATCAATCTTAGTGTGTAAGTTATCTAAGGCAGTATCTACAATTAAATCATTTAGTTCTTTTCTACCATAAGTAAAGATATCTTGAATATCATCTTCACTTTCAAATTCCCATTTATGTTCAAATTCCATAATTAAAAGTTTTTTAAGAAATAACCCTTGATTTTCTTATCCTTTAATTTACGAAAATTTTCATCGTTATCCAAGCTTTTTGACGCAAGTTTTTCTAAATGGCGTTCTTTTTGTTTATCATAATCTTTAGTTATTTTATGATATTTTTTGTTTAGTAATTTAATTTTTTTAGCCATTATATTCTGCTTATGTACTGATTAATATCATCTTCACTATCATCATCTAATCCTAATTCTTTTAGACGTTGTAAATGATAATCATCCACTTCCCATTCTACTTTTTCACTTGTACCAAAATGTTCTTGTTTGGATTCTATTTGTTTAATATCTTTATCATTAAAAATATCTCCCACAGTTAAAAAATAATGGTTGTAACATAATAACTGAATGTTATCTAAGCTATAATTATTACTATTACCATCTTGGAAATGTAATAATAAAGGCATTTTATAATCTAATACTCTTCTTTCTTTAAATGAACACACAGAACATTCCTCTGATAGATATCCTTGTTCTATTAAAGCATATTTAAGTTTATTAGGGTCAAATGAAGAAGCTGCTATCCTACCTTCAATTATTTCTAACATATGAGGCATTTTTTTAGGCCCTTTTAAAAATTTAGGAATGCCTTTACCACTTTGGTTTTTATGACTATCAAATAGTTTATATAATTTAGCCCATTTCTTATAATGTTGATAAGAAACATGCAAATATCTAGCAGCAGCCATATTTGATTTAGTTTTAGCTTGGGCAGCTAAAATCTGTACTTTAGATAACGGTTTAGCCTTAGGCATTAATTCAATTTAAAAGTTACTGTATCACCACTACTACCCCTTTCTTTATTAGTGGCCTTTACAAAGGATTCATATTGGTCTTCTTCCATTATTACAGTTTCAGTCCAAGTATGATCACCTGAACCTTTAGTTACAGGGATACCCCGTTTAGTGCTAACACTAGAACAGTTAACACATACCTTATAACCGTATTGGGTTAATCTTAATTCAGGCATATCTTCTTTGCATTTAATACAAGGAATCATTTTCATATTTTATATTTTTTATTTTTAAGCAGGACCATTTGGGTCCGTCCATTCTGGAGTAGCCATTATTGTTAATATTTCGGAATGTGTGTATGGACCATCATATGAACTTAAACTAGCTACAAATGAAGGTTCATTTCCATTCCATTTAAGTACGGTTTGTAAACCATCTACTGATAATCTTAATGTTTCTTCAGATGTTTCTAAAACTTCATTAAAATCTACTAATCCTACTTCTGTCATGTTTATTATAATGTATGTGCTCATATTAATTAAATTTATTTATGTTTGCGTTATAGTTTTGCATTACTTCTTCTGCTGTAAGAGCTCTATCGTATGTTTTGTGTGATGCTACTTCACCATCAAAATATACATTTACTTGAGTTTTTGCTATATTATGAGGGATTGAATTAAAAGTAATATTAGTTGTAGAATTTCTACTACCAACCTCATCTCCATTTACATATGCTTTTGCAACTCCACTTGTGGCGTCATATGTTAAAGCAACATGGTACCAAGTATTAGCTGTATAACTGACAGTTGCAATATCTGCATGAGACGTAGCCCCATTATCAATCCTAAAAGTAAGATTAGGTATTAAACCAATATAAGTATACTTTGATGAACCACCATCATAATTCCCAAATATACTACAAATAGTAGCATAACTAGCACCACCTTGAGACCCATCATCACTATTAAACCATCCTTCTATAGTATGACTAGAAAGTCCTAAATTATTTATAGCTATATAATCATCTACCCCATCAAATTCCCAAATTCCACCACTATTCCCATTAAAACTAACTCCATTAATTAATGATCCACTTAAAGAACCTGTTAATGAATATGCTGTAGTTGATCCACTTTCATATGATACTAAATTACCAGCATCTACAGCTAATACTAAACCGTCTGTGACGATTGGTGCTTGATAGTAGTTTTGAAGGATTTCAGGTGATGATAAGGTTTTAGTATAATACTTTACCTGAGAGATATCTCCATCCCACCAATACCCTTCTTGAACCTCAGCCCCAATGTATATTTGTTCAGCATTATTAGCTTTAGTAAAAGCGCCTGAATTTCTTAATGCTCCATCTAAGTAAATTTTACCAGTACCATTATCATAGGTATACACCATATGGTGCCACTCTCCATCAAACACATTATAATTAGTAACAAAACTTCCGGCGTAATTGCCATCTTGAACACCAAAATTTGTATTTCCTGAATTTTTTCCAAAAAATATCTCAGTACCCGCACCAGGGTCATTACCCCCAATAATAGGACGATAACTATCTCCTGCAGCACCTTCATATTTAAAAGTAGCTTCAACACTCATATTATTTCCTAATTCAGCTCTATCTATAGGAACTGCTATATTGTAATTTGAAGTTTGGGTACCATTAAAATTTACCCACCCTTTAGAATTAAAACCTATCCCACTCCCTAAAGTACCATTATTATCATTACCACTTAAATCATACCAAGTATTATTATTATGAGGATATGAAGGAATTACCCCTGCATTAACATAAAAAGCTAAATCATCAGTTACTAGGTAATTAATAGGATTATGCATTACTATTTTATCATCTTGTCCAGCAAAATAATTAAAACATTCATTTATAGTTGTATAAGAGGCACCTGCTATTCCATTAGTTACTGAAATTAATTCTGCATCACTAGAAGGGGTGAATATTGAGGGTCCTTGTGTTGCTTTATTTAAATATATAGTATAACCCCCATTTGGTGGGTTTATACCATTATAAAACCCAGTTGATGAAGTAGGACCTTTAGGTACATCACCTGTACCTATGTGCATGTTACCTATTCCTAAAGCATTTGCTTCACTCTCTGTATTATATTTTATTGAATTAGGCATATTTTATTATCTTCTAAATGCTTGTGAATCTTCTTCTATTAGACCATTGAACCCTTTTAGTTTTACTAGCCATTACTCTTTTTTCAACTCTACTATTAAACTGATCTCTGATTGAATTTACTTGAGTATTTCCATTATTATTATCCATTATTATTATATTATTTTATTATTGCTAATGTATAAATATACAAAAAAAATATTATACAACCAACTATACTACTGCTCTTCCTTTCATTTTTTCCCAATCCTTATTCTTGCGTACATCATTATTTTTTTCGTTAGTACTAATTAACATTTCAGGAAATATACCTAAATTTTCAGCAACCGATATTAATGCTTGAACATCTTTAGGGAAACAATGACCCCCATAACCAAAATCTCCATCTGGACCTGGTACGGACCAATGTGATTTGCCTAACCTGTTATCATATGTAGCATATTCAATTACCTTGTCATAATCGACATCTAACCCTTCACATATTTGATACATTTCATTTGCAAATGATACTTTAGTTGCTAAAAACGAATTTGTAATATATTTAACCATTTCAGCATAAGTTGAATCAGTTTTGATTATATCGGCATTAGGGAATGGTTTTTTAAATATTGGTTTTAACTTAGTAGTTGATTTTCTAGGTCCACCAAGTATAATACGTGTTTGGTTTTCATAATCACTTACGGCATTTGCTTCAGTTAAAAATTCTGGGTTGAATACTACATCAAGTGATTTGAATTGTTTATTCCATTTAGATGTAGTGCCAGGGGGTATGGTGGATTTAATAACTACCGTTTTAGCAACCCCAAATTCAAACACACGTTTAATAGCTGCCTCAACTATACCTGTATAGCAACTACCATCTTTATTCATTGGTGTTGGTAAACAAATAAATATAATATCATTATCTAATACTTCCTGTTCAGTTGAAGTTGATAATTTGGATTTAATATCATATGTTTTTATATTATAATATTTTTTAAACTTTTGATAAACAGCATTACCTACAAACCCTTGACCTATAATTCCTATCTGCATAAAGTATTTTTTAAATATTCTTTTAAATTATGTTTTGGTTTTAAAGTTGTGCGCAACCCATAAGCTCGATCATGTCCTTTTCTATCTTGAACAAACTTTAAATCCAATTGATAACCAAGTATTTTTTCTATGATTTCAATTATTTGTAAATTGGTATATCTTTCACCTGATCCTATATTATATACACCTGTTTTATCTGACTGAATTAGATCCCATATAAATTGTGAGTTGTCATCAGCATGTATCCATTCTCTAATATTTTTACCATCACCATAAATTGGAATTGGGAAGTTGTTTTTAATACAATTTATTATTGTGGGTAATAATTTTTCTTGGTGTTGGTTTTCTCCATAATTATTACAAGTACGAGTAATTAAATAAGGCAAACCATATGTTCTACCTGCTGCTTGTACTAATAAATCAGATGATGCTTTTGTTGCTGAGTAGTAAGATGATCCAATTAAATTGAATGATTCATCGGCTAATGCAAACTCCCCATGTTCATCCATATCACCATAAACTTCATCAGTTGAAATTTGAATAAATTTCTTCAAGTTAGGATTTTTTCTTGCTACTTCTAATAAATTAAAAGTACCCTCTACATTTGTTCTTACAAAGGGTTTACCATTCTTAATCGAATTATCTACATGGCTTTCAGCGGCAAAATTAACTATATAATCGTATACACCCAAATCCTCATGGACTATGTCGCAAATGTCCTTTTTGATAAATTTAACCGGGACCTTTAAATTATTAACATTAGAAGCGTAAGTCAATTTATCTACTACTACTATTTCTATTGTTGGGTTTTGGTTACCAATTAAATTTACAAAATGTGAACCAATAAAACCACATGCACCTGTAACTATTATTTTCATTTCCCTAATTTATCTTTTTCTGAAATTGTTAATCTGTTTAAATCACCTATAGTTATTTCTATTGTATTTTTTATATCAGGGATTGTATCCCATACAATACTTTGATAGGTATTAGGATTAAATTTTCCTTTTACTCCATAATATACAATAGTATTAGGAACTAATGTTAAATAACCATGGGCATATTCTTTAGTAATGGTAATAGTATCACCTGTTTTTAAGTTATATTCTTTAACTTCACCCGTTTTAAGATTATATAAAAAATCTAAAATTTCTCCTTGTATAACTGTTAAATTTTTAACTTGATATGGGTTGGTTTGAAAATGCATACCCCTAAAAGTATGTCTAGCTTCATTGGTTGCAATAAATACTTGATCATATTTAACATTATCATCTAAAAAAAATAATCCTCTATGGTCCCTAATTTTTTTCATTTAAAATATCGGGGTTTTGTAAAACGGTTTGTTTAGTAATCATATTCTTTAATTTAGTAGTTGACCAACCATGTGATCTAGTAGTATAAATTATTTCTTGAGGTAAATAATCTCCTGTAAATCTTTTACCAATATAATCATCTCCTAATATTCTAATATCTGGGTTATAGAATTCAATTAATTTTATTAATTCTTCTTCTGTTTGATATGTTACTACTTCATCTACATATTTTATAGCCATTAGTGTTTTATATCTTTCATATAAAGGAATAACGGGTTTATATTTAGTAAACCTAGTTTCAGATGGGTCACGTTGTAAAAACACCATAAAATAATCACAATGACGTTTTGCTTCTTCAAATGTATAGATGTATCCTGGATGTATTAAATCAAAGTTACCTGCTGTAAATCCTATTATTTGTTCCATTAAATATATTTTATATTATTATTAGGGTTATGTTTAATATATGAACCCCATTTGTATAAGGCAAATTTATGACATAAGTTTTCTTTATGTTTTGCTTCTTCTAATTGTTCCTGTGATTTAGTTCCTAATGATACAAAATGGTAAAAATGGCACTTATAGGTTCTAATCATTTTTAACCCATTCATTTGACATTTCATAAAAAATTCCCAATCAACAACCCAAGGTCCAGGGTATGATTCATCAAGCCCACCTATTTTTAAATAATCAGACTTTGATATCAAAAATGGGAAAGTTGAACCACATTCATCAAACTCATTTTTTGATATCAATTCATCATGTTTCCAAAATAAAGATAAATCAAAATTATCTAAATCAGTTCCTAAATTTTTTATATTAAATTGAGGAAACATGCTTGGATTAGGTTCTACTTGATTAGGGGTTAAAACTGATCCTTCTTTATAATGTTCTAATAATTTTTCATCCCATTTATTTGGAAATACATTATCATCTTGAACATGAAATACTAAATCATAGTGGGCATTATAATGACCTAAATTCATAGCCTTAATCATTCCCAAGTTATTTTCTAAATTAAGGGTATTTATTTTATCTTTGTATTTATCTAATACTTCTTTATTTAATTCATAATAACCATCTACTACTACAATAATCTGATTATCATGGACTTGTCCTTTAATAGCAGATTGTAAACAAATATCTAATGCCTTAGGTTCTTTATATGTTGTAATTACTACTGTTATCATTTTGTATATTTTTCCCATTTAGTTAAAGGAGTTAACCAAGCAGTTTCTCCATGTGTAGAGTATCCAGGTAAAGGTGTTACCAATAAATGTCCTTGTTTTCTTAAATCTAAAAACATTTTAAAATCTTGGGGGTAAGTTCCAGTAGTATAAGCTCTAAGTGTAGGTTCTACTTCTTTTAATGTTTTCACTTTAGCAGCAAAAGTCATAGTAGTACTATTAGTTATCTTCCAATGACAAGAATCAGTTAAATATACCCTTGTGTCTTCAGCCCCACCTTGGCAATAAGGGTTACCACCATTTTCAGGTGTGATATATTTATCTGGGTGATCGTATAATGATACGAATGATGCTCCTAATTTAAATCCTTCTTTTATTATTTCTTCAGATTCAGGTTTATGTAAATAATCATTCTCTATAAAATATATTATTTCTTCATCATCATATGTTAAAGATTCATCTAGTGCTAAATTAAATGTTGCAGCTCCATTACCTTTTTCAGCATATAAAATACAATTGCGTGTTACATATTTTTGAATCATATTATTAGTATCCGGAGATACATTATCTGCTATAACACTCCAGATTGAATTGTCAAATACCTTAGTAGCATTAGCTAGACAATTTTCATTATTGATGTATTCTGGTTTAACTTTATTATAACCAGCATCTGATATTCTATATATTATTCTCATTTAAAAAGTTATTTAATTTAGTTAAATCCATTCTAGTATCAGTGGGTGTTTTAAATGGAGGTAGAATTTCTTTACTTGTTTTTGGGGCAAGTTCTTTTAACCATTTATCCCCAGTCCCTACATTAAAAACCCCACTAGCATTTTTATTTACTAATTCTATTATTAAATTAGATATTTTATCCACAGTGTCCCCTGATGTTTGGACCTTCCAAACCCTATCATAAGGAAAAGGATTAGGTTTATGTAATTCTCTACAAATTAAATAGTTACTATTACACAATTGGATATATTCATCAGCTAATAACTTAGTATACCCATACCAAGTATTTCCAGGAATTGGTATATCATCTTCGGTAGGTCGTTTTTCATTATTAGCATAAACAAACTCAGTAGATATATGGACTAATTTTACACTTTCATTATTACAAATATCACTTATATCCGATGCAAATTTATAATTAACATCATAATGAGGTTGTTTATTGGGGGAATAGGTATCTGTATGTGCTATACAATTTATTACAACATCATAAGTGTATATTAAATTGGATAATTCTCCAAAATCCTTAATATCAGGTAAATTACCTAATTTTCTAGAAGCAATATCCCACTTAGTTCGTGATGCTATTTCTTTACCTAGTAACCCATCTCCTAATATTAATACTTTCATCTACCTATTAAAAAATTCTTTAATTTTATCACAAACAATATCTACGTCTTCAAGTGTCATACCATGATGTGCTCCTAATAAAAACCCATTTTTCATAATCAAATCTGCATTTTCAAAATCTTCTAAATATTCACGATAAACAGGATGTCTTGTTACATTACCAGCAAATGTTACTCGTGTTTGAATATTATTTTCTTCTAAAAATGATAATAAAGCAAATCTATCTTCAGTTTGAAGTGGTATTGCTAACCAGTTTGGTTGTAAGCTGTCATCAGGTAAAGTTAACTCTTTTACATCTTTTAAATTTTCTAAATAACGTTCAAAATTAGCTCTTCTAATTCCAGCATTTGTTTTAAATCTTTCTAATTGTACTATTCCAAAAGCAGCATTCATTTCACTAGCTTTCATGTGGTAACCTAATACACTATATAAAAATTTATGGTCATATGGAATACCATCTACTACATGGTTAAATCTATCTGCTACAATTTCTGAATCATCACCTAAACGACCCCAATCACGATATTGTAGACATTTAGTTACATGTTTTTTATCATTATACATTACCATACCACCTACTCCACCTGCTGTTATAACATGAGAAGCATAAAAACTAGTAGTTGCAACATCTGTTTCAGGGGTTTTAGTTAATGTATCAGCTGAATCTTCAATTAAGAATATATCTTCACGTCCCATATCAACCAATGCTTTCTTTATTCTTGGCCAATCTGGTTTATTACCTATTAAGTTAGGTAACATAAGTGCTGATGTATCGTCTGTTATTTTAGCTATAATTTGGTCAAAATTAGCGCAATATGTGGTTAAATCAACGTCAACAAATACAGGTACATACCCTAGTTGAATAATAGGAGCTAACGTTGTAGCAAACGTACATGATGGGGTTATAATTTTAGTACCTTTGGGTAAATCTAAAGCAGCAATTGCTAATAAACACGCTGACGATCCTGAATTGACAAATACACCATATTTTTTACCAAAACTTTTAGCTATTTTTTCTTCAAATTCCACAGATTTAGGACCTTGTCCTCCTAACCAACCACTTTTAAGTGATTCTACAACGGCATCAATTTCTTCTTGACCATATGCTTCATGTTTATATGGAGCATACCAAATTTTCTTTGTTTGTTTCATATTAAATTTTAAAGTTTTATTACATTATTACCCTCATGTAAATGACAAATATTTTCAATCATTATTTGTTTATGACTACAGTCATGTATTCGAGAATCTTTTATATATTGGAGTAATATACGATAATTTTTTGGGGAAACCAAATGAAACTTAGAAAGATTATTTCTAATAATACAATTCTTTAAGAAATCTTCACAGCTCCATCCATCAAAATATTCCCAAATTCTTCCATTATATTTAGGGTTATCTTTAATTATATCATATGTTTGGTTTACATAATCTTTATCGTTTAAATAATCAGTTTTTGATACATTTATAAAATAAAAATTAGTTTGAGGATAAAAATCTTTTTTGATAATTAGATCTAAATCAAAATTATATTTATCCATTCCACCATATCCTATACCATTTAAATAATAAAAATCACTTTTTTCAATTTTGTTGTTAAGGACTTCTATTTCTAAAATGGTATCACCTGAGGATTTACATAACCATTCTATGTTATTTTGTTTACAATAATCAAATAAAGCATTATCTAAATCTACAGTTCCAAAATTATGTCCCCTATTTTTATTTAAATCTATTATATGACAATCAGGAAAATACTTTAACCACATTTCTGAATTAGGGGTAGCTAGATTTAGATCTTTATAGTTAGTAGCTACTATAACATTTTTATATTCTTTTAATACATTAAAATTGTATTTAATAAGTTGTTCTAATCTTTTAAGATCATTAAAATTACTAATATAATTACAAGTACCATAGTAAGATTTATTTATAATTTCTTTTAATATCATATTTTGGATAAAATATATTCAGCTACATTTTTTGTAGTAAGGTTATGTTTAGTATAATCAAATAATTCATCTAAGATACGATAATAATTTTCAGTATTAAAGTTTTTAGTTAATTCTCTTCCTTCTATAAGTAATTCTTTTGGGAGTAAAGATAAAGTATTTTTTGGGCAATTTTCCAATTCTGGGAAATAAGGCATACAGTAATTACCTAAAATTTCATAATGTCTCATACAATCCCATCCTGCTTTTTTTGTAGTTACCCCATAATATGATTTTTGATAATCTTCATAGTAACTTTTTTCATCTTTAAAAATATAAGTTTCAGGTTTACCTGGGATGTTAGTTGCGTATTGTTGGTTTTTTATTATAGGTAATTTAGCTATTTTAGAAGAAGGAATACCAAAGGTTATAGGATGGATATTTTTATGTTCATAACCAGGTAAAAATTCTCTTTTAAAATATAGATGTTTAGTATGTAAAGGATCTAAAGTTTCTTCATCATTTCCATCAATTAATATAACTCTATCGGGTGGATATACTTTAGAAACTAGGTTATAATAATTTCTACAACGTTTAATTGATCCATAAATAATTAAATCATAATATTTATCTTTAATTTTATCTTCAATATTAGTTCTATCTATACTATTATCACCTATTAACCAAAAAAGAGTCATACGCCCCCATAAGTTTTGAGGTAAAATTTTACCTTCAAATTCTTTATATAAAGATATTATTTGTGTACTATCTACAACACTATCCCCAAATAATTCTCTTAAACCATGAAATACTAAATCATTTTGGTAATCATTAATAACCCCTTTAGTAAAATCAAAAATATCATTATGGTTTGTTACATATAATATTTTCATAATGTATCGTAATAAGCGTTTTGTTTTTCTTGACGACTAATATTCTTAGGGTGGTATAAAGATAACTGTTCAGTTGAAGGAAAGGAGGCATATGTTTTAAAACCTTCTAATCTTTCATGTACTTTATTAACCCATTTTATATCTGGTTTGTTTTTCCAAATACGCCACTGATAATCAGGATAATTAACCCAACCATTATCATCAACTTTCCAACCCCATTTTTTAATATGTTCATCTGTTAACCCTTCTACCGTATTAACTCTAGGAACTAAATATACTTCATTATCTGGGTTATTGCCTAACATTTCAGGGAGGTAACCTAATAATACTTTATGAGGTATCTCATCTGCATCTATTTGAAAAATATAGTCTCCGGAACAATGATTAGTTAATAAATTCTTCCAATTAGCAAAATGTCCTTTAAAATTATCTTCAACCAACTTAATATAATCTTCAGAACTTAGTTCATGAAGATAACTTAAGAGTTCAGATGTAGGTTCATTTTTACTTAGATCAACTAATACTACAATTTCATCCTGTTGTCTTTTATTATTTAACAATAGTGAGAGAAGTCTTTGTATTTCAAGGAACTCATTACATACTGTTATTGCATAACTTATTTTCATAAACTAAATATATATTTTTTTAATTGATCCGTTGGTTTCCAATTTAATTGTTTTAAACTATCATCATTTTCACGAATAGTTTCTTTATAATTGCCTGATTGTTCGGGTATATTTATAGAATTAACATAAAATTTTTCTTTAAACCAACTATAAATTTGATTAATAGAATAATTATTACCCGTTCCTAACTCCCAGGCATCTTCATGTTCAACGTCTTTCATTCCAATTTTCCATAACCCCTCAATTATATCATCAATATAAGTAAAATCTCTTCGTTGTTCACCATCACCTACAATA
>Ga0209534_10004252_pt1 | contig 13282 bp, 26 predicted proteins | sample COG_07_FD_184751 | JGI IMG/M metagenome (GOLD analysis project Ga0209534, IMG submission 184751) | Pelagic Microbial community sample from North Sea - COGITO 998_met_07 (SPAdes) (version 2) | ecosystem: Environmental > Aquatic > Marine > Neritic zone/Coastal water | place: Helgoland, sampling...
GCAGGTCAGACGGTGTATAAAAAGAGGGGGTGGGGGTCGTTACTAGCAGCGACCCGAAAAGTGATGGCAGTGTCAAGTAACCGAAGGAAAACGTCAAAAATTTGGTATTTCTGGTGCATATTATTATGTATATAGATGCCATGGTACCTTGACCCACACAGCGCCCTCCCCCCGCCCCGTACCCCCTAGAAAATAACATTGTTAGAAAATGACCCTAGGGGTTTGACAAAGTCCATTAAATACTTATAATGGTTATCAAGTCGAGCGAATAAGTCGCCGGCACACAGGAGCAATACATTATGACTACACCAAAAATCACTGAAGCAATGCAAGCCAACGCCGTACTCGTTTCTAAAATGAACGATGCCAAACAGAAAATAACCTTGTTAGAAAATGGAATCATCGAGGCATCTACTAAAGAAGGCACAAGCGCGAAGGACTACGCGGCATTCATGGATAAAGCGTTCCCTGCCGCTCAAACGCCTATGGCTTGGTGCGATGTTAAAAAGTCTCACAAGTCCGACTTCGGGCAATTCGTTTGGGCTAGTCGCACTAGGATTGTCGAAGCGCTCGAGGGTAACCATTCCAATCCCGCAATCGTTTGGAAGCGAGCGCGTGAAGCCTCGATCTACTATGAAGCACCGGCGAAAAAAGAGAAGTCTGAAAAATCTGATCTCGAGAAACTTCGACTCCTTATCAACCAAGCCGGTGAGAATTGCATAGCGGCAGACGACAAAGAGATTATGACCGCACTGGTTACAATCGCTAAGCGCCTAACGGTTCTCGAAACTCAAGCGGCTAGCTAAAAAATAACATTGTTAGAAAACTGGGGATGGGAGGCGAAAGCCTCCCTTTTTCGTGCCTGTTAGAAACACACCGTCTGATTTGCTTTGTTAGAAAACCATGATAGTACCTTGTAGATGTAGTGGCGGCAGCGGCACATTGTTAGAAAAAATAACATTGTTAGAAAAAAGGGAGGCTAATGTTAGAAAGTGATTTTTGTAAGTCGTTGATATTAAAGTAATGTTAGTAATGTTAGATTGTTAGATCGTTTTTTAAGTATAACTAAGTTCGAGAGTGCCCTCTCGCAAGTGCATTAAGAGCAAAGTTCAAAACGAGAACGTTGTTATATATTATATTTTCTATTAACAATCTAACATTACCCTCACTTTTTCTCTCAAACCCGCGTCGTTCGTGGCTTTGCATTGTTAGAAAGTGTGTTAGATTTTCCTTAATTTTTCTAACATTCTAACATAAAAACCTAACATAGCCGCGACACTAGCCGTTGGCTTGACAAGGTAATACAATTGTGGTACAATGTTAACTTAAACTGATAAAAGCAACAACGAACCTAAAAAATAACATTGTTAGAAAAAGGAGCAACACCATGCAGCTATATGATTTTATTTTGCAGAACGACCCAAGCCTAGCGGACGCCGAAGCAATATGTAGGGACGGCGCGATACTCTGCGAAAGCGAAGTGACCGAGCAGCCCAAGCCAACACACTCTCGACCAGAGGGTGACCCAATCAACGGCGTGCAAATCTGGTACGACTACGGCGCCGACTATTATTTCTTCGAGGAGACAGAAGCATGAAAACAGAAAACCAGATCGACCTAAAAGATTATTGTATAGATTGCGGTGTCGAGGTATTCGATGGTGGCGATTGGGGTTACTGCGTTCCATGTGGTAACAGGGTTTTCGACAAACTTATTGCGGATAAACTCAGAGCCACAAATAACGTGCGCCCGAACCACGCAGTAGGCGAGGTGTACAAACCCAACATTCACGACCCGCACGAGATGTACCGATGGCAGGACGAAGAAGCCAATGCACCTGCTTGGGTGTGGGCAATGCGGATACTGGGCACTGTCGGTTTCGTTGTGGGTATTTATGCCCTTTGTTTACTCACGTTTCTTTTTTAGGGGTAATTATTATGAATGGTTACGTATGTTTTTGGGGCAGCAAGCGGTTCGAGGTTTACGCGGATACTCTGTTAGACGCTAAGGACAAAGCGGTTGCCGCAGCACAGGCAACGACACGCAAGAAAGTAAAGCCGTGGGATGTCACCGCAGTATTAGCCGAGCTGAACGGCGAGCAAGTAACACACAGTGGAGGTGAGCTATGAGTGATTGGCAACAGGAATTGGTGGACTTCATCAACGAGAAGTCTAAAGAGCACGAGGCTATACCTGAGAACAAACTCGGGTACTTCAACCTAATGGCGCAGCTAGCAAGGCACCAAGTGCGACACGCCGAGTGGCAGGTATGGAACGACTTCGATAAGAGGCGAAGCGACTACCTGATAAACCCAACACTGTCCGAGGAGGACGACTAATGTATTACATTTCCAGAATCGAAAACAACTGTTCTTTGTCTGTACGCAAGAAGCGCCTAGGCGACTTCAAAGGGGAAGAAGGCGCGCGGTTTCACGTTCGCAAGCGCAAGGACGTGGGAATGCTCGACTTTATCCCTGTCTACGAAGTAGTGGACGGCGAACTAAAACGCGCCAACGAACTCCACACCATGTGGCTATAGGAGGACGAAGCATGACCAACCTTAAGCTATACCAAGACAGTCTGCCCGAGCCGATGGAGCCGGAGGATTACCAAATGACGCTAGCTGACCTGCTAGCAGAGTATGACCCACGTGTTCTAAGGGCTTGGATTGAAGACCAGAAGACCGAGGAGCAAAAAATAACCATGTTAGAAAACGAAAGGAGCAAGTCAAATGGGATATAGAAGCGACGTAACGATTGTGATGTACCCGAAGCGCAATGAAGACTTCAACATGCTCAAGCTGTACGTAGACGAGACTTTCCCCGACAAGTTCGAGGTGCACGGGGACGACAACCGCATCGAGGGCTTTCGTTACCTAATGTTAGAGTTTGATAGCGTCAAGTGGTACGAGGGGTACGAGGGAGTTGATGTGTACACGCGAGCCTTTTCTGAGTGGGACGACAAGTTCTTTGACGAGAGCGAAGAGCAGGACGAGGACAACGCGGGTAACTACGCGCCGATCTTTCACTATGAGTTCATGCGGATAGGCGAGGACTATGAAGACATTGTGAAAGATGGCAGTAACCTTTGTGACCATATCCTAAGCGTTGACCGCAATGCGTACGTGAATGTTTAACCAACCCAAAAAATAACATTGTTAGAAAACGAAAGGAGCAAGCCAAATGTTTAGTTCACACGGATACAGCGACTTACCTCGTTTAAGCAGCTACGCCTATGCGGCTCTCGCGGAGAGAGAAATACAGCCTATACGAGGCAACGGACGCAACGCGGGTATCAAGCCACTAGGCAACCGCAACAGAACCTCCATTAAGATACTTAGGTACAGCGAGGAGGTCACGGTAGAGATGTACGAAACCGAGATACTACGCTACCGCAGGTGTCCCGAGACCGGTGCAGATCAGATCGGTATTTTCTTCGGTGGGTACGATGGTCAGGCTACGGTTGCGGTGATGAACCGCGTGTTACCCCATGGCTTGTCCGTTCAGATATTCGACAGCAAGGTGTGGCTTAGTTACCCATCGCCCTACGCTCCAAACGATGCGCGCTTAGTTTGCGAGCTACACGCACACAAGCTGTGTTGGGTAACAGACAAGGATGGTTCTTATGCGCCGGACAACCCGACAAAGACCATCGTGCACAAGATAGACCGTAAGGCAGCCAAGGAGGCGCGCGCCAGATACAAGGAGTTCAAGGACTACGTGACTCTCACACACAAGGTGCGAGGTGGTGAGTATACCAAAGCCGAGTTCACAGAGGAGGTAGGCATGGACTTTAAGGGTACGCATTGGAGTTACGTGAGTGACTACCGTCTTCCAGAGAATATAGCGCCCGAAGCTATGTACGAGGAGTCTTTGCGGTTAGCGCTCGCCGCGACAGGGCACTACCAATGGTTCAGCTTAAGACAGAGCGACAATCATTTGGCGGTATCAAGTGTACTCATACCGCTTTCGCAGATTAACAAGATGTTGGAGCACCAGATTCGCCTCAACCACAAGGACACTATGTTCTACGAAGAAGAGATTACGGAGCTAAAGCGTGACCCGTACAAGAAATACTTCTAGTTGCGCGACAGGTGTAGTTTACTTGACAGTGTATTATATATGTGGTACACTACACCTGTAACCTGAAAAAGTGTTACAGAAATCAAAGAAGTCTTACAGAAATCAAAGCAAACCAAAAAATAACATTGTTATAAAAAGGATCAGTACTATGAATACCAACAAAGTATTAACACACGCCACAGTCACGCTAGCGCAAGCAGCCACTATCATCTTAGCGACCCCAAACAACCGCTACGCATTACTAGGTGAGCCGGGCATTGGCAAGTCATCACTGCAAAAGCCAATCGTAAAAGCCTTACCCGACCACGAGCACTCAATGGTGGATGTACCTAACCTCGACTTGGGTGACGTGGCAATGCCTGTTATTAACCGAGAGCTACGGGTGACCGAGTACTACCCCAACAAACGCTTCGGACTACATACGGGCAAGCCAGTCGTAATATGCCTCGATGAGTTTTCCAAAGGTGCAGCGCCAGTACAGAATATGTTGCACCCCATGCTCGAGTCATCCAACCCGCGACTTGGTGACCTGCCAGTACCCAAGGGCAGCATCATATTTATGACAGGCAACCTAGACACGGACGGCGTGGGCGACAGCCTCAAAGCGCACACTCGCAACCGCATCATCCCGCTGTATGTGTCTAAGCCAACGGCGGAAGAGTGGCTATCGTGGGCAGCACAGAACAACATTCACCCACTGATGATGGCGTTCGTTCACCAAGTGCCACACTGTATGGCGTCATACCTCGATGCAGGGCAGGAAGAGAACGGGCTTATCTACCATCCCAACAAACAGCAGCGGGCTTACTTCTCGCCTCGTTCAGCAGCGGCAGCGTCTAACGTGCTATGGGCTATGGACACCATGGACGAGACTTCACTTAGGGCTTGCTTAGAAGGGGCAATAGGTGAACCGGCAGCCTCCGAGCTAATGGCGTACATCAACTACCAGAACGAGCTACCGGCGTTCGCAACGATAGAGAAAGACCCGCTCAATGCCAAGCTACCCGTGGGTGTCGGCCCCAATGCTGTCGTGGTATTCGGTACGCTCGAGCGAGTGACCAAGGAGAACTGCGAGGCGGTGATGACTTACATGAGCAGACTCGATGAGGAGTGGCAGTGTGTGTTCTCTATTAACTTCGCCAAGAAGCCACAGAAGCAGCAGATAGCATTCCGTTCAGCAGCGTTTAAAAAGTGGTTGGACGATAACCAAGACTTACTCTAAAAAATAACATTGTTATAAAAGGACAGAGACATGGACGCAACCCGCAAACTTAAGAAGGCGAAGATCAGCCTCATGCGTAGCCCCAAGTTCGCACTATGGCAAGGCATCTTCATGCTAGGTACGGTCGTTGTGCGAGACGACATACCAACCGCGTGTACTGATGGTTGGAACGAGATGTACGGTCGGGCTTTCATAGAAGAGTTACCCGACAAGCAACTGGCATTTGTTGTGGCGCACGAGGGGTTACACAAAGCGTTACGCCAGCTTACTACATGGCGGGCACTGTGGACGTTAGACGCTAAGCTCGCCAATGCTGCAATGGACTACGTTATCAACCTGATACTCAAAGACACTGACCCGTACTGTGAGGTGATCGAGATGCCTATGCGTGACGGTGAGGTGCTAGGGTTGATCGACGAGAAGTACCGAGGCATGAACACCAAGCAGGTCTTCGATATTCTAAAGCAGGAACAGGAAGAAGGCGGTGGTGGTGGCGGTGAAGGCTTTGATGACCACGATTGGGAAGGTGCAAGTGAGCAGCCCGCCGAGGAAGTAGAAGCCCAAGCTAAGGAAGTGGAGCGCGCACTGCGCCAAGGTCGCATGCTAGATGGCAAGATGAATGGCAAGAACGGTAGCAACTTACCACGCGAGATAGCTGACTTACTCAAGCCCAAGGTCGATTGGCGCGAGCAGCTTCGAGAGTTCGTGAATGCCATCTGTGCTAACAAGGACGCGTCATCATGGCGGCGAGTCAACCGCAGGTTCTTACACTTGGATACTTACATGCCTAGCCTAGTAGGTGAGAGCGTGGGGCACATCGTGGTCGGTGTAGATACTTCGGGTTCGATACGCACTGAGGATATCACTAGGTTCTTGTCCGAGGTGCAAGCTATCGCTAACCATGTTCACCCTGAGAAGGTTGATCTTATCTACTGGGATCACGCAGTAGCAGGGCACGAGGAGTATGACGCAGCCTCGCTGATGACTTTGGTTAACTCAACGAAGCCCCGAGGTGGTGGAGGTACAGACCCGCGCTGTGTGTCTACTTACTTAAAAGAGAAGAAGGTAAAGCCCGAGTGCGTCATCATGCTGACCGATGGGTACATAGGTGACTGGGGTAATGATTGGGACGCGCCTACATTGTGGGCAATAACAGACAACGAGCAAGCCATGTCCCCTGTGGGCAAAACAATACACATGGCAGCATAAGGAGCACGACATGAAAGCAACGCTACGATTTGGATACCAAACTTTTGTCCTCGAAGCTGAGGACGCCTTGAAGATAATTACCATCCTCGATGAGAGCAGTGAGCGGTACGAAGAGAAGTTTCACAGGGACTCGGAAGGGGAGGATGCCTACTACACGCACCACGTGTGGAAGAACGATGACAAAGCTACATCACTGGACCTGATGTCTGAGAATACCTATCGCATAGGTAAGTTAGCCGGTAAACCAACCAACGATTAAAAAATAACATTGTTATAAAACTTAAGGAGCAACAACTATGAGCATAGCAAACAGCGCATTATTAGTAGACCACAACATCAGCGTGTGGACAGCGAACAAGAAAGACCAATCAGCAACAGCACTATTGTTAGCCGACAACTCCGCATCATCGGACGCGGCAACCGTTAGTAAGAATCTTATGGCGGGTACGCACAAGCGTAAGGCTATCTCTGACTACGCTGCTAAATGTAGGGCACGACACATCGCCCTGACCCTGCCTTGGAGTGACAAGGGTTCTAGGATACTGCCAACCAGTATGTTCCTAGACTACAAGCAAGAGATGAACGCACGCATAGCGCACTTCAATAGCCTAGTAGATGAGTTCATCGACGAGTACCCCAACCTCGTGCAGCAAGCGAGCCACTATCATAGCGCATTGGGCAAACTCTTTGACCCCGCAGATTATCCAGAGCCTTACGAAGTGCGCGAGATGTTCGGGTACAGGCTAGTGTTCAGCCCTATCGCCGAGTCTAGTGACTTCCGTCTGGACGCACCGCAACAAGAGTTAGAAGAAGTAAAGCGTGGCTACGAAGAAAGCTTCAACGCCCGTCTGGCTACGACACTACGCGAGCCTTGGAATCGACTTCACGAAGTTCTGTCCGGTATATCTTCTAAGCTAGGAAGTGACAACAGCAAGTATTCGGATGACCGATTCATAACTAACGCGCGGTCTATGTGTGCCATGCTAACTCACCTCAACGTGACCAAAGACCCCGAGCTTGAGAAGGCGCGGAAACAACTTGAAGCTGCTCTAGTAGGAGCTAATGTAGAGACGCTGAAAGACAACTCCCACGCCCGAGAAGAGATGAAGACGAGCGTGGACGACATACTTAAACAGTTCGATTGGTAACCACAGGAGAAAGACGATGGACTTAGATAAAGCGATGGAGCTACAGAAGGGGCGCATGGTGCACGTTAATCTGCGCCTACCCGCAGAGGTAGTAGAGTTTTATAAGAAGTACAACAACTACTCAGCAGCGATGCGGCATGTCTTGGCTCAGTATGTGTGCGAAGCGAAAGCCGAGGACGAAGAAAAAAATAACGATGTTAGTTTTTATTGACACAGTCCAGTTTTATGGTACATTCGGTATATGGCTACGACACCAGAAAAGAAAGTAAAGGATAAAGTAGTAAAGCTACTCAAGCAGTATGGCATTTACTACTTCTTCCCTGCGACCTACGGAATGGGTAGGAGTGGGGTACCGGACATCATCTGCTGCAACGAGGGTAAGTTCTTAGCTGTCGAGTGTAAGGCGGGTAAGGGTAAGACTACTGCGTTACAGGACAGGGAGCTTGCGGCTATTGAAGCAGCGGGTGGGGATGCGTTCGTAATCAACGAGAACAACATAGATATGCTTAAGGAGTATATAGATGAATCAAGGAGTAGCACTGCTACTGAAGAGAATGGAGACTAACCCAGAGGAGTTTCCCTTGGGTACTGGGCACACTATGTACGATAGCAGGTGGGGTAAGTTTCTAAAGTATGCCCTAGATGACGATAGGCGTGGTTCGTTCCTTTCTGAGACAGAGCGGCAGCTACTAGCCGATAAGTACTGGAGCTTACAGGCAACAGCGTTTAGTGAAGCAGTAATGCAAGAGTTAGTAGACCCAGAACCAGACTTACCGTTTTAAAGGAGAACAGATGTACGAGTATAACTGCAAGATCGTAAGAGTCGTGGACGGAGATACAGTAGATGTGGATATTGATCTTGGCTTTGATACTTGGAAGTGCGGTGAGCGCATACGTCTTTACGGCATTGATACTCCCGAGTGTCGCACTAGAGATGCAGAGGAGAAAAAATACGGACTCATGGCGAAGAAATTTGTCGAACAATGCTTGCACAAAGGAGGGACGTACATCCTTACGACAAGGGAGAAAGACAAGTTCGGGCGGTACCTAGGTGTCATCATGCTAAGCGGCAGGACTTCAATCAATGCTGCTCTAGTAAGCGAACACCTAGCCGTACCGTACTCTGGACAGAACAAAGAAGACATAGCCCAACAACATTTAATCAACAGGGAGAAGCTAGATGCCACTCACGAAGAAGAAGACTAAATCGCTGCAAGGACATTGGGAAGCGCCAGAAGATATAAAGCAACTATTGAAAGATTATCCTGTGACTAAGGTTTCGTTTAGCAAAGCGCTACTACTATCCAGATACCCGTCCTTTGACGAGACGACTAAGCGACGCGCGGAAAAAGTAATAGATTGTTTAATGCGAGATAGGCCGTACCGATGAAGATAATAACCCTCGACTTCGAGACGTACTACGCTAAGGACTACGGGCTACGCAAGTGTACGACGGAGGAGTATATCCGGCACGAGCAGTTCGAGGTTATCGGCGTAAGCGTGAAGGTAGATGACGGGGAAACCGAGTGGTTCTCTGGAACGAAGAAAGACACCAAGGACTTCCTTAAGAAGTTAGATTGGGAAAGCTCCGTGGCTGTAGCACACAACGCTATGTTTGATATGGCTATACTTAACTGGCACTTCGATATACGCCCAAGGAAAATTGTAGACACGCTGTCTATGGCTCGTGCCCTTTACGGTACTGAAGTAGGTGGAAGCCTCGATGCTTTAGTGACGCGGTTTAACTTAGGGGTGAAGGGTAACGAAGTACTCAACGCGCTAGGCAAACGGCGACTAGACTTCACGCCGGAAGAGATGGAGGCATACGCGGGCTACTGTATTAACGACACGGAGCTAACATACAAACTGTTTGGTGTACTGGCTAAGGACTTCCCGATGTCGGAGCTTAACCTTATAGACCTGACTATCCGTATGTTTACCGAGCCGGTGATTGAGCTAGACGAGGCGAGGCTGATGTCTCACTTGCAGTTAGTGCAGATACAGAAAGAACAACTCATGGACAAGCTATCCCACGAGAGGGAGACACTCATGAGTAACCCGAAGTTAGCCGAGCTTCTTATAGACCTTGGGGTTACCCCGCCTACTAAGATAAGCGCGAGGACAGGCAAGGAAGCCTACGCATTCGCTAAGAGTGACGAAGGGTTTAAAGCCTTACTAGAGCATGAGGACTCTTATGTGCAAGCTATCGTTGCTGCCCGTATGGGTGTGAAGTCTACGATTGAAGAGACGCGGACCGAAAGGTTTATCTCTGTGGCTAGGCGAGGGGCACTACCTATCCCGCTACGTTACTACGCGGCACACACAGGCAGATGGGGTGGCTCGGATAAGATCAACATGCAGAACCTACCGCGTGGCTCGCAGCTTAAGTTCGCTATGCTTGCGCCGGAGGGCTATAAGTTTGTTGACTCTGACTTGTCGCAGATTGAAGCGCGTACTCTAGCATGGCTAGCAGAGCAGGGAGACTTACTCACGGCGTTTGAGCGAGGCGATGATGTGTACAAGATCATGGCGTCAGCGATCTACGGTAAGCCGGTAGAAGACATAGACAAAGACGAACGCTTTGTTGGTAAGACTACGATCTTGGGTTGTGGCTACGGCATGGGCGCTGCAAAGTTTCGGGCGCAGCTAAAGACATTCGGTAAAGACCTGCCCCAAGAAGAGTGCGAACGAATCATAGAAGTCTACCGCTCTACGTACCCGAAGATACCAGAATTATGGCGTGCTGCTAGCAAAGCGCTCGATGCAATGATAAGTAATCAGTCTTCTCCTATAGGCAGAGCAGGTGCAGTTATGGTAGAGGGCACTGCGGGCATACGCTTACCCAACGGGCTGTACTTGAAGTATCCGAACCTTCGCAAAGTTAATAACGAAGAAGGCCGCACTGAGATGGTATACGACACCAAGCGTGGGCGAACCACTATAGATAACAGGATATACGGAGGCAAAGCTATAGAGAATGTATGCCAAGCCCTAGCGCGTATCGTTATCGGTGAGCAGTTACTCCGCGTAGCTAAGAAGTACAAGGTAGCCATGACCGTACATGATGCGATTGGTTGCATAGTACCCGAGGCTGAAGAACAGACGGGTAAAGAGTTTGTCGAGATGGTAATGAAGGTGCGACCTACGTGGGCACAGGATTTACCTTTGGACTGCGAGGCGTTTACGGGCGACTCGTATGGAGGTTGTAAATAGTTTTTGGTAGGGGGTAGGGTTCAAAGGTTACCTACCCCGTGTCCCAGTGGGCGGTGGGCATATTCAGCAAAACACCCTCAGTTAACGATCGCGGCCACGGTATTTAGCTTTGTTAATCAAGCTAGTACCTCCTACGTGATGCGTTGCCGAAGAAGCTACGAGACAGCTAGTCGTGCGAAGCTAACAAGTTGAACTGAATGGGTGGGAATACTTGTTAGTGGCAACACGCAACAACTAAAAAATAACCATGTTATAAAAGGGAAACAAACGATGAAAAATGTAAATGAGTTAAGAGATCAACTGGCAGATACTTTCACAGCACTTAGCAACGGAGACATCGAAGCTAAAACTGCTAAAGAACTAGCTAACCTAGCAGGGAAGATGATTAACTCTGCTAAAGTACAGCTAGAGTATCATGCGCTACGCAGTGACCATGACGCCAAAATAACTTTCCTGCATTCTACGGATAAGTAACGATGGTGCTACGTAAATGTAGCAAGTGTGGGGTGGAGAAGGAACTCTGCCCTGAACACTTCCATAGAAGCAAACGAGCTGCACTTGGTTTTGGGTATGCTTGTAAACTCTGTAAACTAGACGCGAAAAAACGTTGGGCTAAGGCTAACCCTGATAAAGTTAAAGAACAGAAAAAAAGATACTACGCCAAGTACCCCGATAAAATAGTAGAAAGAAAAAAACAATGGCGTGAAAAAAATCCCGAGAAATGGAAAGCTCAATTATATAGACAACGCGCAGCCAGAAAAACTAGAGACCCAGAGAAGTATAGAGCCAAACGGAACGCTGAAAAACAAAGGGCAAGAGAAAGACTAACAGACGATTATGTAAGAACTTTAATGGTTAACGCCAATAGCTTAAGCCGAAAAAATATACCGAAAGAACTTGTTGATGCTAAGAGACTTCAGTTGATGATAACCCGCAAAATAAAAGAACTAGAGGGATAAGGGTGAAAGTATTAGGCAGAAAATACTACGTCAAAAGTGAAAGGCATATGATGAATACTTGGGTGCTCGATCTTGACTGCGGGCACACAAAACTAATTCGATCGAACTCTGCCAACTACGCTCGCGCTGAAATAGTACGTAATACGCTGTGTGATGAATGTGATAACCCTAAGAAGAAAAATAAACCTACGCCAAAAAAATTACAGCAACTAGCTACTTACATTATTGAAAATAACCTATAAGGAGAAAGACGATGGAAGATAAAGAAGATTGGATTGTTAAAGAGATTGAATGGGACGTTGAAGACCCAGAGGGAACTATAAACAACCTGCAAGCTTTCGTGGACGACCCATCCAATAAGGGCTACAAGTTTGACAGCATGGAATCGGTATCGGACCCCTCTAGGTTTCGTGTGTATATGACACTGGAGCGGGGTGCAAATAAAGTAGATGTTGAATGGAAAACTACTTACGGCATAACAGGGAAGGGGCACGCGGATGAATGATAAAGACCCAGTAATGGTTGACTTAGACAGGTACCTCACAGAAACAGAAGAGGACTACGTAAGCCCCGAAGATATTGCACGTGATCGTGCTGAGTACCTAGCAGACCAAGGAGACTACGATGACTAACGAAGAAACTAGAGAGAGGCTTAAGTTGTTTGCGCAAGAACTAAACAAACACAAACGCTTGCGTGAGGGAAACAAATGAATGGCAAAGGTAGTAGACGTAGACCAACCCTTATCCCTGCTAAAGACTTCGGGGATAACTGGGCAAAAATCTTTGAGAAACCAAAACAGAAGGAGCAAGAGAATGTTAACAGCAGAGATACCGAACTTGAACATGGAACCGAAGAAGGACAGCCCACTACAGAAACAGACGGGCGGGACACACTATAAGAACATGGCTATCCAACCTGCCGAGTACGCAGAGAAGAACGGCTTGTCTCTACTAGAGGGTAACGTAGTAAAGTATATAACTAGGTGGAAGTTGAAGGGGCAACCCTTGTCGGACTTAGAAAAAGCCAAGCACTGCATCGACCTGCTAATAGAGATACACGGGGTGAAATGAAAATAACAATAGAAGTAGATGGCGCTGATGCCGAAGAACTTGTTGCCCTAGTACAACGTGCAGCAGAGGCGGTGGAAAAACTCGAGGCCATACTTGAGGAGTTTGAAGATGCTGATAAAGTGTAACGCCGTTGACCATCTGTATCTCATAGAGGACGACCCTGTACGCCCTGAGCTATTCGAGGATAACAGTGTGCGGTTTGAAGACCCGTTCCATGTGTACGCAGAAGTGAACGACGAGACAGGTGAGATAGCCGCAGTTGTTTGCACAATAATCTGTAGGTTTGTGCCGCAAGACGAGTACCAAATAAAACTTATTGGTATGGGGAAGCTTGAGCAGATCGAAGAAGAACTAAAAGAACGTGAAGAAATATACGGAG
>Ga0209534_10004255_pt1 | contig 13274 bp, 10 predicted proteins | sample COG_07_FD_184751 | JGI IMG/M metagenome (GOLD analysis project Ga0209534, IMG submission 184751) | Pelagic Microbial community sample from North Sea - COGITO 998_met_07 (SPAdes) (version 2) | ecosystem: Environmental > Aquatic > Marine > Neritic zone/Coastal water | place: Helgoland, sampling...
TGATATACGACGCAACATGGTTCCTAGACGGTGTGCTCGAAGAATTTATCCAGAAGGCAAAGAATATGAAGGGATTCGAGAACTCTGTACGCAGTGCGGAAAAAGGTCGGGCACTTGGGTTGGGTGTCCTTGGATGGCACAGTCTGTTACAAAAGAACGGAATTGCTTTCGAAGGTTTATTAGCACAATTCAAAACGCGAGAAATTTTTTCAAAATTAAAAATTGAAACTGAAAGAGCATCAAGAGATTTAGCTGAAACTTATGGTGAACCTTTATGGTGTGTAGGTACTGGAATGCGTAATACACATTTAAGAGCTATTGCGCCTACCGTATCTAACAGTAAACTTTCAGGTAATGTTTCACCTGGTATTGAGCCTTGGGCTGCAAACGTATTTACAGAGCAATCTGCTAAAGGTACATTTATTAGAAAAAATAAAGAACTTAAAAAAGTATTAAGAAAAATTGGAATTGATAGTAAAGAAACTTGGGATAAGATTTTGGAAGATGGTGGATCCATTCAAGACATTAAAGAGCTCGATGGATGGAATTATGATCACCAAGGAAGACTTACCGAAGAAGATGGTGAGTCTGTAAAAAATGTATTTAAAACATTTAAAGAAATTAACCAATTAGAATTAGTTAATCAAGCTGGTATACGTCAAGATTATATAGATCAATCAGTAAGTTTAAATTTAGCGTTTCCTTCTGTAGCGGATCCTAAATGGCTTAATAAAGTACATTTAGAGGCATGGAAGCGTGGTATTAAGACTTTGTATTATATGAGAACTGAATCTGTATTAAGAGGTGATATTGCTGCAAAAGCAATGGATCCAGACTGTATAAGTTGTGATGGCTAAAAGCTAAAAGTTATGACTTTTTTATATATATAAAAACTAATGTATATAAAAAATTGAATAACTTATACATATATAAATGATTAAAAGGAAAAATTTTTGCAATTCTTTTTTTTATAATGCGAATAATGTATATATTTACAGTGTGTTTTGTATTTGTATTGCTACAAATAGTTGTTTGTTTAAAAGGGGGATATGATTCTTAGTCTATCCCCTTTTTTTTATCTTTTCTTACGGTCAATATCTCTTCTTAGATATTCTATATCTTTCATAAAAGCTCTCATTTCAGCTTCAAGAGCTTTAACTTCTTCTTCTGTTTTTCTTTGATTAGGCCACGTGTATTTTTGCTCGTTTTCTTTTAATTTATCAGTCTTTACTTCAACAGCTTCAACACGAGCGTTTAAAGTATAATAAGAACCTACTATAGAAGCAAACATTGCCGCTATAGTTATTATTTGTGGTAAGCTAATTGAAACATCAGCTTTTCCATCACCATCTAAATCTATTTTTGCCATATTTATTTTTTTAATCGTTTATAAATTCCGATTGAAGTATATATAATTGACAATATTAGGACTGTTGTTTGTAATCCTGGGTCTATATTTGTTAAGCTAAAAATTATAGCTCCTGCATTTACAAAGTATATTTTCAAATCCTCCATTTTAATATTTACAAGATGTTTTCATAGTCAGCGGACCAACCCTTTTTGGTTTACCAGCAGGTTGCCCTAAGCTTATTTTTTCACTAATTTTTCTTTTCTTTTCAGAACTAGACATTTCGCTAGCGGTTTTAGGTGTTTCAGATGATATTCTTTTTTTAGGTCTGCAATATGGCACACCTCTTTTTTCGCCTTCACTCCTTCCACAAGCTTTACCCGTACGTACATCTGTCCATTCTTCTTTAAACCAACGCCTAAGATTTGCTCCTTTTTTAGTTTTACTTACAGCCATTACCCTAAATTTCCACCACGTTTACGACATTTAGCAATATATCCCGAAGCATATGCAGATGGAAATACTCTATATTTTGCTTTTGCTTTACGGTAGCATGCATCTTTTTTTAATAAAGGAGAAACATTTGATGTTACAATGTTATATTTCATTTTGTTTTCGTTTTAAACTTAGTTTTTGTTTTAGACTTAGTTTTTGTTTTAGACTTAGATTTTCCTTTAGGTTTTTGAGCTTGTTTCATACCAATCTCCCAATCTTGCCATCCTGATAGTAAAGCAACTCGTTGCCACATTTCAGCATCTTCGGATAAAGCATTTTGTACGTTATCTATTTTTCTTAATGCTCTATCAACGGGTAAGTTAGTAGCTCCAGCTATAATTTGAGCACCAGCCATAGCAGCAGGGTTTTCTAAACTTAAACCTTTTTTTCGTATTTCTTTTCTATTCCAACTAATTTGTCTACCAGCTGATCTAAATTTAGAAATCTTAGATGATATTGGTGGTGATATTTCAAGTAACTTCCAAGCAGCTTCTTCAAACTTAGGTGATTTTTTATCAGATTCTTGCGCTATTTTAATAGCTACGTTTTTAGCAACAGAAACAGCAGCACCAGCAAATCCTAATCCTCTTAAAATACTATCCGACATGCTATTAGCCATGCGAATATATTTTTTATTCATTTCATCTTCTTCTTCTTCTTCATCACCAAAAGCAACAGCAAATAATGCTTGCTGCAAAGCGGTAAATATAATGTTCTGAACAACCATATAATATATAATCTTAGAAACATTTGTTTTAAGGTCACCACGGCCATTCTTAATATCCAGAACAGCTTTTTTAGTTAATCTAGCATATTGGGCTGGAGTGTTTGCAAAAGCCAATACAATGCGCCCTAATGGCCCCGCCTGCTGTTGACTAATACGTGAAGGATCGGAAGATTGTTGAGATTCAGTTGCTGTTTCTCTAAAGTCACGCATAGCTATCACTTCAGCTTCTTCTTTTGTATACCCTTCTTTAACTAAAGAATTAAATCTATTTCTATAAAAACTAGCCCCTCCTGATGCGATTGCAAAACTATCTGCAATTTGTGTAGGCAAGAAACCAGCTTTTAATAGTTGGCCCATAATTGCTTTAGCTTTGTTAGTAGACGTCTTAGCTAGATCTGCAATTTCAGATTCGTTTACATCAATTTTTAAACCATTACGTCTTTCAATTAAGAATGGTGAGTTCATGAGCATCATAAAATCTTTAGCCCATTGTTTTGGATTTGCAAACGTTTTAGCAACGGCTAATATATTATTATCACTCCAATTTATAAAATTTACAGCAGAAATTGTTTGAAGTACCGCAGATCTTGAATTTAAAAACATAATAGTACCAATTGAATTAGAAATCCAATCAGTAAATCTACTAGTTAAAGCATCTCCGCCAAAGCTTCTATTTCTACCACTTTTCATTCTTTTAAGAATGTTTTCTAAGGCTATTCTATAAGGTTTACCATAAGCAGCTTCAAGCTTGTTTAAATTTTCTTTTGAAAATATAGCGTTTACATTTTCTGTCCAACCTGATTGTTCTAAATATTTGGCTCTTCTTGTTGTGCTCAATGTTTTTAATAAATCTGCATCAATAGTGCCAGAGTTCCACCATTTTGCACCAGGCTCAGCATATTCTCCTTGCGTTATTTCCATTAATTGATCCGCAAATTTTAAAAGATTAGGATCTTTTTCAACAAACTCAATTAATTGATCTAAATCAGCCTTATCCATGCCATTTTCTTCAGTAAGCATGTCAACACCTTGCTTGTTCCAAATATAAACACGCACTGCGTCTTGCTGAGAATATTGAGTACCTGGTAATTTTTTACGTAAGTTTTTAGGTACAATTTTTAATTGCTTTTTAAGCTCTTTAAAGTCCTTAGCTAATTGTACACGATCACGAGTTATATTATTAAGAGCATCTGTATATGGATTTAATAAGTTGTACTTATACCATGCCATCTGTTGATCCCCTAATTTACCCTTGCCTAATGTAGCATATAATAATCCTACAAAATCTTCAGCCCCTGGTGGAATAAAAAATTTCCATTTACCTTTACTTGCACCCTCTACTTCTGCTTTTGCTTTTTTATAAACTTTATCAGCAGCAATACCAGTTTTATCTTCAATAATTTTATTAAAGTCTTCGCTTAAAGTAGCACTTTTTTCTGCAGGTTTTGCTTCTCTAAAATATTCTAAATCTTTATCGGTATTTAAAATATTTTTATATCGTTGAACTGTATTTCCATTATCTGGTATTTTAGAACCTTTTTTAATTAAATCAACATAACTTTTACTTAAAACTTTATCAATTTTTGCAATTGTTTCTGTAGTATTACCATCATATTTATTTACAATTTCTTTAATTTCTTTAATTAAACTTTTTATAGGCGGAGTGTGTTCATATATTATTTCTTTGACACCTTTTTGTATTGATCTTATTTTGCCTAATAATCTTATAGGAGAAGCAGAGTCTAAATTGCCCATTACTTGTAATAAACTACCTATATCATCTAAATTGTTTTCATTTAATAATTGGGTTATTTTTCGTAAAAGATATTTTTTATTATCATCTGCTTGTTCATCTATTTTAAATAAATTATCTTTTATGTATTGAATAAATTTTTTAGGATTAGTTTTGTAAGAGCCGTTTATTGATTTAGGATTAGTTTTAGATACTAAAGATTTAATTACCTGATTTTCAAATAATATTTTTCCATCTTTTTCTGTAAATTTATCAGCAAATTTAGATGGAATTATATTATTTTCTTTTAAATAATTAAGTGCCTGGCTTGCTTTAGTACCAACAATAAGATTACCGCTTATATATGAGGGCAAAAAATATTTTATAAAATCTATAATTTCTAAAACATTTTCAGCTTTTTTTATTTTTTGAATTTCATTATTAAAAACTATAGTACCTTTTTCTTTAACGGTAGCTTTGTCAATTTTTTCAACAGCTTGTTCAGCTTTTGTTACATCGGCTAAATCTTCTGATTTTTTATAAGTATTATTTAAAGCAGTTTCAACTTCTTTTTTAGCTTCTTTACTTTCAAATAAATCTTGTGTAGCTTTTATACCAGCTTTTAACGCTTTAGCAAAATCATTAGTTATTTTTAAGCTTGCTTTTGCGGCTTTTAAAAATGTTTTTATTGCAGCTAATGATAATTCTGGAAAACCTAATGAAACATATAAATTATTGTTATTTTTTTGTAATTTATCTATATAATCAATAGCTCTGTCTATTTTTTCAGATATAATTTCAATAAAGTTAGCAGGCACTTCTTGTCCTTGTAGTTCTTGTACCGCTACAAATTTATTTTTTATATCTTCTTTTGATAGTGCTTCTAATACATTATCTAAACCTATTTCATCAGCTAATACTTTTGCTAATGATGTTTTACGGGCTCCTTTAACATTACCAGGTGCATTTAAAAAATACTTTATAAACTCAGCTTTAGTTATGTCACGTTTTTTAAATACTTTTTTGCCCTCAGCTGTTTTTTCTCTTAATTGTTTACCTGTTTTAGGGTCTACAACAGCCTCGTTAAATTCTTTAAAATTACGGTTTATAGTTTCTTGTGGAATTGCAGGATATATTTTTTCAAAATTATCTCTTAAAAATTGCTCGTATGATGCTTGACGACCAAATACCGTTTTAAATGTATTAGTTAATTCGTTTCTAAAACCGGTAGTTAAAGCTTGTCTAAACTTTTTATCTGTTACAGCGGGTAATTTAGTACCTAATGTTTTTTCAACAGCTTTTACAATATCATTTTGAGTTGTTTCATCTAAGTTTAAATCCTTAGCTAATGCTGTTTTTACTTCTTGCTTTACTTGCTCTTGTTGTGTAACAATATCTTCCGCAGTTTCAGTAGCAGTAACAGCTTTAGCCTCAGTAACATCTTGTGTAAATTCTTTACCTAAAATTCTTTGAGATGCTTCAATTGCTCTATTAGGTAATTGCTTATTTATAAAACCAGCTAATGGAGCTACAGGTTGATTAGCAGCTTCTTGTTTTTCCACATATTTAGGGTATGCCCTAACTAAATCAAGAATACCTCTTTTACCTACTTGTATTTCAGAAGTAAGCAATTCTCTGTCAAAATTAGGTGCATTTCTACGCTTGTCAACTATTCTATCTACTATACCTTTAAATTCTTTAAATATTTCGTTAATACCATCAATACCTTTATCATTGTAAATTTGTTGAACTTTGCTAGAGGCTACTTTTTCTTTTGTTATAATTTTTTGTATAGCTTGTTCTGCTTCTGTTAATGGAGCAGTTTGTTCTTGTGTATCTATTTCTTCAGCTATAGCTTGTTCTGGTTTAGTTTCTGCAGTATCAGCAATACCTTTAATTCTATTTTTAGCATTAACATAGGTTGTCTTGTAACCTTCTAAAGCAATTAAATAATCACTTCTTTTTATTTTATTTTCTTCTAATTCTTTATTTAATGCTTTAACACGATTAACCTGAAGCTCAGCAAGATCACCCATGCTGTTTACTTCATCAATTTCAGTTTTAGTTAATTTAGGTATTATGCTATTACTTTTAGTAATTCTTGAAGATAATCTACTGTTTACATCATTTATTTTTTGTTGTATACCTTCTTTAGATGTTTTTGTTCTAGCTCTTTTTAATTTTAATTGCAATTCACTAAGCTCACTTATATCTGCCTCAATAGCAATAACATCCGATGGTGCTCTAAGGTTACTAGCGGTTTTTTTAAAATTATCTATGTCTTCTTTAGTGGTTGAGCCTATTGCTACCGTACCTGTACCCCCAACAAAGCCTTGTAAATAAGACTCTAATCCTTGTTTAGATGTAAAAGAATCAGCATAAGCCAGACTTGCCTTTTTTAAATTGTCTGTTTTTCCATATTCATTTTGGGCCGATTCAACTGCTGTTTGAAAATATTCCGTTAAACCTTCTTTATTACCAGCCATTAAAATATTAGCGACTCTCTTCATTGCACCAGCTCCTGCATTTTTTAAAATAGCATTACCCACACCTTTTAAACCTATAAGCTCAGATGTAGTATTAATCCCTGAAATAGCAGCTGGTATTATAACACTATCTTCATTTCTATCTCTTAATTCTTCTATAGAAATACCTTTTCTTTTTGCTACTTCAGCATTATAGTCCTTATAACTATCCCCAAAAAATTCAACAGCTGTAGAAGTTCCACCGGTAGCCGTCCCTAAAATAAGAGAGGGAACAAAACTAGTCAATCCATTAACAACCCCAGCAGCAATTTCCCCAACATCACCTTCTTCAAAACCTTTAGAAATTTCTCCTGTTCCACCTTTTTGAGCTGTTACTTCTTCTCTAGTCTTTAACTCATTAATAGCATCATTTATTTCTGTTTTTGATGATATTAAATTTAAAGCAAATGGATTAGCCCCTACGACTGTTGGTATTAAGGCTAATAATGAATTTTTACCATTTTTATCAAAATCTTCTAATAATTCATCTGGAATTAATTGCTCAGCAAGTACTCCTGTTGTTATTTTTAATTTTGGGAAAAAAGAAGAAATTCTATCAGCAACCCCAACTAAAGAGTTATTTATTTTTTCTAAAGAGGAAAGGTCTCTTCTTTTAACTTCGCCAAATTCGTCAGTTATTAAATTACCATTTTTATCTTTTTCCCCATAGATATCATCATATTTTCTTTTTTCAGCAGCAATTCTACCGTTCCAAGCGGCTTGTTTTTCTTTTTTCTCGTACTCCTCTAATAGTTTAGGATTATTAGGATCATTAATTAATTCTTGAAATTCTCCTTTTTCTTGTAAAGCTGTATATTGATCAAATTCGTCTTTAGTAACTTTTTCTCCATCAATACTATAGTCATATGTTATTGGAGAATCCAATAAACCATCTTCCGATATTGATTCCGTAGCTTGACTTTCGGGTGTTGCATTTGCCTCCGCAAGCACACCCGGCTTTTCTTCCTGCGAAGGAGTTATCTTTCCCGGCTCGTCTAATAAAGTAGCATTGGGAAAATCATTTAAAAATTTTTCTTTTGAATTAGGGCCAACTCTATAGGTTGTCCCATCTACAGTATAAATTTCAATCATAATTAATCTTCGTAATCTGTATTTGTTTCTTGACTTGGAGGGATAAACGTTCCGTATAATACATTATTTATTAATTTAGGAACCTCTATTCTATTAACACCCTGCATTAAAAATGCTTGTTCTAAAAAGCTTATTGTATTTTGACCGGGAACAACTTCAAATGTTTTATTACCACCTTGCTCTTTAAGCTCTATGGATTGTATATTAGAGTTTGGATCTTCTTCATTTTCTGTAAATCTGCTTGATATTCTAAAACCTAATTTGTTTACTAAATTTGGAAAATTATCTGATTCAATATCTAAAGAAGCATCTTTTGCATCTCCAATAGCTATACCGGCATCATTTACTTTTATGCCAAGTTCATTTTTAAATTTAGAAATGTCTAAACTATATTTTTGAGCAGCAGATGATGTTAATACTCTTTGAATTTCACTTTCCGTAGGTTTTGGTGGTGTAGATGGCTTTTGTGTTCTTAATTTTTTGTTATATTCCTCTTTTAAGCTATCATTAGTGGTTTTTGCAATTAAAGCATATTGATCAGCAATAAATTCTTTATAGCCCTCCATACCTTTTATTGTGCCTATAACTTTGCCAAATTCATCACGATCATTGAAAGTCATAGTTTCAACCAACTCAGGCTTTTCTGCAATTTTTTTAATAATTCCAGCATATTCCCCAAGTTGTCCCCCGGCTTTTAAAAAATCAGCGCCTAAGGATAAAGCGTCTTGGCTTGACATGCCCCGCTTAAACTCTGAAATAATAATATTCATTCTATTTTGATACACTGGGTTATCAGACCCAATACCTTTGCCACCCAATGCTTCTGCAACTTTTAATGTTGAATTACTAATATTTAAATGTTTATCGTGGGCTATAGGAATTACTTTAGGTAAATTATTTAACATTTTAACTTCCCCATTTTCCAATTGTATGCCAATTCCTTCATCTGTATAAATAGGCTTTCCGTTGCCTTCTAACACGTCTAAAATTTGTTTTCTATCATTAGCACTCATTCCAGAGCTAAGGTCGTCAGAGTCTTTTAAATCAACCCAATTTGCACTCCATTCTTTATAAGCAGAAAAATCTTTATTCATTCCTGCAACTTGCTTATTTAAAGATTTCATTTGATCAATAAATTCATATTGATCCATATTTTCTTTATTATTTATAAGAGCCTTTTGTTGATTTCTAACTTCAAGAGCTTTTTGAGTTGCTGTTCCTTTGAACATTTCGGGGACTAATTCGTCCTCAAGACCTGGTAAATTAGCATAAAGATTAAATTTTATTTCATCTTCTCTTTTTTTTTCTAATTCATCCTTTTCTTTTTCTTTTTGCATCATAGATGCAAAAGTTTTAAAGTTTCTAATACCAGGTTCTACAGCTGCTCTTATGTCTGTAAACTTTGGTGCCGCCATTGCCGCTCCTCTTATTAATGCTAAATTCGCCATAATTTTATTTTTTTATAATCCAGGCATTGCTAAACTTGCAGCTGACCCTGCTAGTTCCCCTATTCCACCAATTAAACTTTGTGTAGCTTGTCTTCTGGCTTCATCCGCTTGCGATTTTCTTTGCTGTGACATACCAAATAATGTTTCTGTCCTTCCAAATTCCTGTGCTTGTTGTGCGGCGGTTCCCTGAGCTTGCAGTTGTTGTATTTGGCCAGCTTGACCAGCCTGTGCCATTTGAATTTGTTGTTCTTGTTGGCCTATGGAAGCCCCAGCTCTTTGTATATTAGTAGATTGTTGCTGAGCCATTGCTTGAGCTAATGCCGCAATACCAGATGATCCGGCAGCTTGTTGCATACCAGACATCGTGGAAGCTAACGCTTGTTGCTGTTGTTGAGCTTCAAACTGCGCCTGTTGTTGGTTAACAGTTACATCCTCAAATGTGTTTTGCATATTAGCATAAGGGTTTTCAAATTGAAAACTTTCATATGCCTGTTGGCGTTGAGCTAATTCAGCCTTAGCTGCTTTTTGTTCTTGTCTTCTAGCACGACCCCCTACAATACCACCTAGTATACCTGCAACACCGCCCGCAATACCGCTAGCTGTTTGAGCTTGCATTTCTGGTGACATATTACTATAATTATCCATTGCGTTTATTTTAAATTTATCAAAACCAGAAAGAGTTTGCTGTGGGCTTGACGGTAATTTTGTAAGTACTGAAGCGGTTGGCCCTTGTGTTTGCAATAATTGTTTTCCCACTGTTGTTATACCATTTGCCATAATTAATTACTACTTAAAAATATTTCTGAATTTACAGCAAAAAGTTCTTTCTTTACTGTACTTGTGTTTTCCATTTCTACTTCAGCATAGTGTCCTGCTAAACCTGAAGAGTTTATAATGTTTTCTTTACCAAAGAATATATAACTACCCGCTACAGGACGCTTTCTCCAAGGTTCTATATTACAAGTAACTACATTTCCGGTTATATTAATGCATGGACCTATACGTCTTTTAGTACCATCTGTATCTAAAAAATAAACAATATCTTCTGTATCTTTTTGTAACGATACGTTTAATTCCTTTGTAAAGGTTAGTGTTATTGAATCCATGGTATTATTATTACATGTTTATTAGTTTGTTAAGCCAACACCTTTTTCAAAAGCTCATAATATTTATATGAGCATTTAGTTTTATCAATTTCTAAATTTAAATTTGGAAACTTATTTATATAAGCCCCTTTAAAAAATAAATTTTTATGTTCTGTAGTTACCCCAGCGTTATGGTATATTGCATTTTTATCCCATTTAAATATATTGTCTGTTGCCCAACAAAAATCCATTAATGGTGAAACTTTAGTTTTAATATTACGCTTCCAAGCAACCCATAATAATGCCCACATTTCTGCTGTCCATATTTGTAATGGGTGATGCTCAGGGTCTTCTAATACTTTTTTATCATTAAGCTTTGATATATCCTCATATAGCTTATGAGATAACTCTACAACTTCTGCCCAGTATTCTTTATCAATATTTTTAATTAAATATTGTGCTCCACCTGAATTTTTATTATTGTCCTTAAGTATTTGCTCATCTATATCTGCAATTTCAACCATTTTGCATAAAACATCTATACCTTTTGATTCTATATAATCATAATTTAAATAACTATTAGTATCACTTAAATACCAAATATCATCATTTAATAATGAGCTAAAATCAATTGGTTTTATAAAAGCAACATCAGCATCTAATAATAATATAGTTTCACTTTCTAAATACGTATGTTTACTATAATGTTTATATAATAGATGTTGTTTTATTGAAGGTATATAGTTTTTATATTTTCTTGTGTCTTCATAAAATTCAAATAATACATATGGGTATTTAGTTTTTAATTTATTAAAATATTCATCTACCCCAACCGAAGAGGAGTTTATAACATGAATATCTTTTTGAAACACCCCTGTAGATATTAAACTACTAACTAGTATATCAATTTGCCACCCAAAGTATTGAGTGGCTGGTTGTGCACATATATATTTCATTTATTTATTATGGACATCCTGTTCCAATTGGTCCAGATAAATTAGTTACTACAGGCCCAGGTAAAGTTGTTGAATAGCCGTCGTGAGTATAATATTCAACTCCATTTGTATATCTACCATTTACTGTTGGAGCAGAACCGAACGTTTGGAATACAGTTGTTCCGCCAGTACAAGATATAAATCTATAATAAAGAGGTGCAGCTGTTGTTGTTGTTGTAGTTGAAGTAGTTGTTGTTGTACCTGTTGCGGTGTCTGTACAATTTGTTAAAGTACTTCCGCTATTAGAATATCCAGCAGGTACAGTAATATTAGCTGTGTAAACTGTTGTGCCAGATTGATATGTACTAGGCGAAACATTATTTAATGTTCCATCCGTGACTGAAGCCGAAACAGCAGTTCCAACAGGTCCATCCGCAACGCTAAATCCAGCATCAGAGCAATCAAAAGTAGCTAAAGTTGTTGTAGGACCAGTACAACCAGTTACTGTAATAAAGAAGTCTTCTGCTTCATCACAGCAATTACCTCCGGAAGTATTGCTAGCAAGCACTATTATATGAGCTGTACCACAAGTATTACTACTATTTGTTGTCCAAGTCAATGTGCTTCCGCTCAAGCTGACGGTAACTAAGTTAGGATCCCCTGTATATACTGATGATGGCGATATGTTTGTTCCTGTAATTGATATAGTTCCTGATGTTCCACCAACAGCGGCCGAGAAGTCAGATATTGGATTTATTACTCCAGCGCAAACAGTACAGGGCGCAGCGGTTGTGGTAGTTGTAGTTGTTGGCGCAGCGGTTGTGGTAGTTGTTGTTGTTGTTGTTGTTGTTGTTGTGGGAGGTACATACCCACAAGCAGCTGAATTTAATTCTATTAAACTGTTTGTAGTTCCGCATTGTCCATCAGTATATGTTCCATATTGATCTACACCAACGCAATTAGTGCTTAATAATGTTCCCGCCGCTGGACAGCACTCAGTCGAATTTTCTATTAAACTATTTACAGTTCCGCATTGCCCGTCAGTGTATGTACCGTATTGATCTTCCCCAACACAATTGGTGCTTAATAATGTTCCTGCTTCTGGACAGCATTCGAAAGTATCTCCCAACCATTTTTCATCAATACCTTGGTAAAGTTTAAATGTAGATGGCTGTGTTTGTAACTGTAGGGTGCATGCTTCTGTTGTAGTTAATGTAACATCAAACACCCTTACTATAGTAGATAGCGTAATATCAAAAACAATGTCAACTGAACCTGCAAAACCAATTGTTTTTGTTCCAGAAGTTAATGTAGCACTATTACTGCTGTCCACTACACTATAGGAAAATGTAGCACCTTGCAAACCATAAACTTTAAACGTTCTTTTTTCCCCTCTTAGCTCTATTATGCTTTTATTAATAAAATATCCTGAAACATATGGGCAAGGGTGAGCTGTGGTGGTTGTAGCCGGCGCTAGTGTTGTTGTTGTAGTAGTTGTAGTTATTGGCGCTATTTTTGTTGCACAACCAGAAACGGGAACTTCCAAATCTGTTCTTTCAGTAGGCCAAGTAAAAGTTTTTAAATACGCTCTAGCTTTTAAATTATTACCATCCGCCATAAAAACAACGTAATCAATATAATCATTTGATACATATGTAAAATTAGCAGCATCTAAATAATACCCAGAATCTGGTACCATTTCTAAATCAATATACTGATATGAATTAGTTGATGGAGAACCGGGGCTTGCAGAGATTGAAACAACCTCTGTTGTATAGTTGCAAACCGATGAATTAAAATTTACTAAAGACATATTATTTTATTAGCAGTTTTGGTTAAGGCAATCACAATCACAAGGACCACCACTATATGGAGGATAAGCATTAC
>Ga0209534_10004264_pt1 | contig 13264 bp, 15 predicted proteins | sample COG_07_FD_184751 | JGI IMG/M metagenome (GOLD analysis project Ga0209534, IMG submission 184751) | Pelagic Microbial community sample from North Sea - COGITO 998_met_07 (SPAdes) (version 2) | ecosystem: Environmental > Aquatic > Marine > Neritic zone/Coastal water | place: Helgoland, sampling...
TTTACTTCAATGTTAATAAATACAAGAACTGGTTCACAGATTCAAGCATATCATCGCGGATTGTCATTAAATCACTGTCTTTCTTAGAAGGAAATACCATAGAAAGGTCGATCAAAAATTGCCTAAATTCAAAGATTTTGTGTTGGAATTCGTATTTCGTATCAAAGTCGTACAATTTCATTTTGTCTTCTACCATATTAATGCGTTTGAATGTTTTGCCCATTAATACTTCTACAAATCGGTCAGTTTGCCCAGATAATTTTTCATGGAGTTCATCTGTTGCTTTGTGTTGTGAATACGATTTCGTTTTCCAGTGATATAATTTGATTCCGTTCATGATTTCCAAAAAAGTTTTAATTATACGCGACTTTTGATTATTTGGGATATCATTGTCTCTTCGTGTTTTATTATGACGACGTATTTTCGTCTTGCTTAACGATTTTCTTCTTTTATTAGTAGACTTTTTGTATTTCTTTAGTGCTATTTCCTTTGCCATATGTGTATTATACAGTATGAGGACAAAATAAACTGATTGGGAATTGTATCCATTTTACGACTGTACAGATGGTGTCAATTCCTCTAATAACGAATCGGCAAGTTGCTCGTTCGTAGGTGTGGGATTTTGATTATCACAGTTGTCTCGTTTTGGATCTATTTCTACAATATCAATCTTTGTTTTTGGTTGATTAGTCGGTTCTTCTTCATTGGATTCATCTTTTACTTTAGGCGAATTTTGAGAATCATTGGTAAAAGGCTTTAGCCATTTTTCTTGTATGTTTTGCTGTTGTAAATAATACTGTAGAATAGACTTACTATGAGCCATAGCGTTGGCCACTGTAGTATAAGACACTTTTACAATTTCTTGGTTTGATTCTGTGAATTGAATACTGTAGAACCAATAAGGTGGTATACAAAGGATATGTCCGGGTTCCAATTGAAAATCCAATGATTGAAGTTCTTTAGAAGATGGGTGGAATAAATTTTCCTTGGACCAAAATTCATAATTAACTGGATCGTCTACAGTAGACAAATATACTCGGCTTTTCCACGGTGTCATTTTAATACGAACACTCGTATTTTGTTCGGTTGGTGGAAAGTACAAAAAGTTATGACTTTGTTGTAAATAATATGTAGTAGTTTGTGTACCAACTGAGCCATATAATAAATCATAATTTGTGGAAATAGTGAATTGCGGTTTCAGATACGCGTCTAAATGTTCAAACCAAGACGCCCATTCGGATGACTGAATGATTTCACCGTGGTTATCGTTACTGTAGAAGATCGACTTTTTATCGGTTTGGAATAAACTATGTGCATTATCCTTGGGTAAAGTAATAGGATCTACGTAGGTGTTTTCATTTTGTTTAGCACGATAATCACGTACATCTTTTACTTTTAAATAGGTTAGTGAACTTGCTGGGATGGGCGGTAAATCAGCCAATGGAAACAATATTGGTTGCTTGTAGTTGACAATGGTTTGTAAATCTTGATGAGTTGTATAATCGTATTCATATATTTCTAAATCACTTCCACTTTTGAATTGGTGCTGAATATGAATATATAAAAATAAAATGCATACAAATAAGATAATAGTGGTCCACATCTATATATTTTTCTATACAATGATACTACATTCTATAGAATAGGATTTTAACCTAATTTTCTTCTGCACGAGGGGCAATGTAGAAAGTCAGTTGTGCGTTTTCATCCATACTAAAGTCCATTTTCATTGGATATTCGGATGATACACCCACTTCCATATTTTTCGCAATTTTCTGATATTGGCATATAAGATTCAAGTGTTTCAATGCATAGGAACCACATACAGTACCATCTTCTTCAATAGAATATTCTTCTAAATCCTGTATTGGAATGTGAGTTTTCATGTTTCCATATTCCACACTTTCGGCTACTAATTCAATATGTTCTTCTGTACATTCAATACGGACTGCTTCTCCAAATTGTTTCAATTGATGGATCATACTGGAGAAAACCAAAGTAGGTAAAGCAAAGTCGGCTGAATATTCAATGGGTGGGATTTCCATAATTTCGGAATCCAAATCAATAAGCGGTACTTCAAATGTTTTCTCAAAAACCAATTTGTTGTCACTTGGACAGGAATACCGTACAAATATATGATCGGTTCGTTCGTGTGTATTCCATTCCAATCCTTGCGTTTTGTCTTTGATGCTCAATACTTTGGATAGTAAACCTGTAGACACGCCTATTACTTCTGGTTGTTCTACTTCATAAGTAGTAAACCAAGTTTTAGGTAAATTCAATTGGGCAATTAGAATCATTCCCGAGTCCATACACTGTACAGATAGTTCTTCTTGTTTACAGGTAATGTTGATGGAATCGGTAAATGTTTTCATGGGCTGAAACAATTGGCTAAATGTTTCTGCTTTGACGGGATCGGTTATTATTAATCTCATATTTTGATTTCAGCAACGGAATGAGGATTTGTTTATTTATTCAAGTCAAATCGTTCTAAATCCTTTTTTTACGAAGATATATCGAAAAGTTTAGCGATTTTCGCATCACTATCTTTATAACAATATTCCACTTTATCTACTATATCCTTAATACTATTGTATAATAATTGCCTAATATTACTAATAACGGAAGGAGTATGATAAATGACTAATTTTGTCATTTTACCAGTAAACGACGTATTTTCATCAAATACGGAGCATATAATATTATAATATCGCTGGGCGGCCGAAATAGTAAAAGATTTCAAATTTACGTGGAATTCAAAAGATGAATATTCTTTCAACACTTTATCTACTAATGCCACCACATATTGATATAATATTGGTGTCACTTGATCATTTGCGTATGTCTTGAATACCAGATAATTATAGTATAAAATATTGGTATTGGGTATTTGAAATACTGTACACTGGATCATTTTTTGAATGTCCATTTGTTGAGAAATGTTAGTGGCACAATCTAATTTTTGTGAATTTTTAAAAAAGCGATTCTTATTGTGCTGTTCATAATATTTCGTCTTGGCACTTTCCATTTCTTGGACATACTGATTACGTTCTTCCGTGTTCATTGTAGTCATAGTAGGTATATAAATAGGATATCAACGATAATAGTATTAATGTATATAATTATATAATTATATGTTGTTTACGTAATTATATATTTTTCGCTAAATAATAATATTTATTTACGGCCTTTTTTCTTCATTTTTTTATCGTGGGTAGAAAACGATACTTCAAAATCATCACCTGTATCATTTTTTTCTTCTACAGTCATTTGTGATTGATCATTAATGCTTTCTTCGTTAAGAACTTCATTGACATTATTGTCATTTTCTTCTGATAAGTTCTCTGGAGTTGATTCCACATTGGCATCTTTCATTTCGATTGTTTCTGCACTGGCTATAATATTGTCGTAATTAATAGATGGATTTACTGTAGAAGATGGTGTATTCATATATTGAACGCGTTCTTCCAATAATGTTTTGTTGACGTCCATTGTGTACGTTTGTAATTTCATCAAAGCGGATTTCATTTCTTGTATTTCACCGGCTAACATTTGGAATCTTTCATCATACTCGTTTAGTATTTCTTTGATTGCATTGGTTTCTTCTTGTACTACAATATTGGAATTGACTGATTCGGACGGTACTGTATCTTTTGCTGATTTTTCTAATGTAGACAATCGCGAATCCAATATTTTCAGAACTTGAGGTAAAGTCATTGGTTTTGCTGCTGTTTGTTGCTGTTGTTGCTGTTGTGTTTGTGGTTGTGGAGCCTGGCTTAAATTGGCTCTGCGTTTTTTTGCTGCGTTTATACTACTACTCATAGATAGGATATAGTATTTTTTTGTTTTGGTAGAATGAATACTAATTCAAAGTAGTTGGATTTATATTGTTTTCAATAGGAATAATTATATCCGATACAATACCGTAGAGTATGCGAAGAGAATCGTTATCAAATCGTTTAATGTACTGATATTCTGGTATAGTTTTACATGTATATACAATAATTTTTTTGTTGTGTTGTAATACAATTTCTATTAGGCGATTGGACAAAGATGCCCAATCCACTACAATGAAATCAATACCGTATAGCATTGTATCCAATTCATGTGGTAAATACGTATTGGCTGTAATAAAACCCAATTTCACCGGTATTTTATTATGAATAAACGTATTCAAATGATATCGATTAAAACTGGCAACTATAATATTGCGTAAAGGAATGCGTTTTTGGTTTAAATAATTCATCACTAATGTAGATACAGAATCGCCCCCTTTTAGATCCAAATAGGCTCTGTATACTGTAGGAGGAAAATGTTGGAAAAATGCGTCTAAAGTCAATAGATCCGGATAAGTATCGGTCAAAATATCCACGGTAGTTTTTTCAATATGATGACTTCCAATAATAGGATCATGGTGTAAGACTAAATCGTAATCTGCTGTACGGTGAATATCGGCTTCTAAATAATCGAATTTCTCTATAATAGCATTTTTAAATGCTTCTAAAGTATTGTCTTTAGCATTGTATCCTCGATGTGCAAATATTTTCATATTTCTTTTTCCGGTGACTTTGGTTTCAATGATTCTATATACCGATGAATGTATTGTTTTTCTTTAGGCGTTAAAGATTTCCTAAATGTAGGAAAATATCGCGAATTTTGTTTTGAATTTTGGTCATTTGGCGATGATGTTGGCAATTTGGGTTCATTACTGATATCATCAACCTTGATTTCTAATTTAGTATCATTATTTTCCATTTTTTATATACATTAATCCTCTACATTTATGGTATATCTGGTGGACTATAAAAACAATAGACCCTATGTATAATATATAGTAGAAAGTCATATAGGTTATTTTCTGGAGACAAATGTGAAACCATTCGGATAACCATTGTACAGGTTCGATTAATATGGAATGGACTGTAGACGATATAGAAGTTGTCCAGGGTATCCAACTAACATGCCATTGTAAATGATTCACCCGCACTGTATTCAGCTCCACTTGTTTACGATAATTCCACAATCTTTCGCTTTCTTGTAAAAAATGTTGGTTTTTCATTTCTTGCATTTGAGACAAAGGCATATGTTGCATTCCATGTAAAATAGTATTACTGTACACAGTAAGGCGATTGATAATCTTTCTACGGTATTCTACTAATGAAAAAATGCCTAAAGATTCTTCGATGGAAAACATTTCAAAAATCAACTTTTCATATTGAATCAACAAAATCCCTAAATACTTTGCCTTTTCCCATAAAATGGATTTAGGAATTTTACCGGTTCCATCATTTTCTTCTCTCGAAAATGCTAAAATGTTTTGTATAATCACTTCCAAATGAATTGGTCGAAGATATTTGTATTGAAGATGTCCGGTGAATGGATCATAAGTCAATTTAGAAAAATTGTTCAATTCATATGAACATAAATGCAACAAATATTTCTCTCGATTGTATTGAATTGATTCTTGGATTTCCAATTCTACTTTCGATAATGAATCCGAGAGAAAATACGAAAAGGGTTGATTGATTGGAATCAACCAACTTCCTAAAGTAGATTCTTTAGGCATTTTCTCTCGGTTTTGATCTTCGCGATTTCTATTGGAAAAATCAGCACGAAGGTCGTACGGAATCGTATCTGTACGGTACTCCATCATGGATTCACAAACATGGACTAAATGTTGATGTACTTTTGCATTTAGGCGATTCCATGATTGGATTATTTCCATTTCAATATATTGATTGGGATTGGTATAATAAAAATAAGAAGCCCATTGATTGGATTCGATTTGAGACAAATTAATATTACTTTCCAGTAGAAGAGATACTGTAGAATAATGATCTTGTATAGTAAATGGTTGACTCGTGAACCTTTGTGTCATATGATAAAATGATTCTGTATTCCATGGCTTATTAATAGGCATACACTGTACAGGAATGATGGTTGTATGAGACAAGAATAAAAACAATGATGATGATAATGATGATAATGAAAAAAGGGAAAATGGGATTTTCATTTTTTGCCACCGCCAAATTTGTATTCTTTAGGCAAAATTGTTTTCAATAGAATTTTTCCTAAATAGTATTGAAATTTTTTACATTGGGGCTTTTATCCTCCTCCACCAATGAGTGGCAAGTCTCCTCCTCCACCAATGAGTGCCAAGTCTTTTGTATCGGATACATCAATATAACGTTTCAGATCACTAATAAGAACAGTCATTTCTTGTACACCAGTATCCTTGTTACGAATATAATAGAATTTTATTGATTCAGACGAAGGGTATGACTGAAGAGCATAAATTAATTGTCCTAAAGTTCTTTGATGTTGCAAGGCTCCTAAATCAGTTTTCTTGTTTTGAATAACATAGGACAACACTAGATCGTAACGATTAAAATAATTGGATGGTATATTTGCAGTATTGCCATCAACGCCAGTAATCAGTAAACCTTGTTTTGGGAACCCAGTATTATCATTATAATAACTTTGAGTGGTAAATGCGTTTGGCACTTCCCAATTCAATCCTAAATATAACTTCTCGGATCTATTTCCTAAATATAACTTCTCGGATCTATTGTGTATACCGGTGCGTAAAACTTGTAATGAACGACGCAAAGTATCTAAATTGGGTCCACCATTTAAGGTTTCATTTGCGGTATAACCAAATGTAAACAAACCAATAATCTTACCGTTAATATTTAAAATAGGACTACCCGAATTCCCTCCTATACCGGCTGTATCAATAAAAATAGTATCGGGTATATATAATCCGGACTTCAGTGCGTGATGTCCATCCCGTACAATACCTTTACTTATAGAATCGGTATCCAATCCACCGGGGTTTCCGCACACATAACAAGTATCACCAGCACTGCCTTCTACAGTAGATAACTGTAGACAAAAATGGGAATGGGAAGTGAAATTGATATTAGTTTGAATTAATGCTACATCGGCCACTCCATCCAAGTAAATGAAATCTGGGTTAATTTTATGCCATGTATTGTTTATTGGATTAGTTACGTATAGTTCGTCCATTTTTGTGTATGAATTGGCTTTCAATACACAATGTGCTGCAGTCAAGAAATATCCTTTTGTTAAGTCGTTACCCATGGTGAAAAAACAACCTGAACCGTTTGCCTCTTTGCTGTATTCAGGTGTGATAATCTCTTTGATGTAAATGGTACTACATGCGTTTTCAATATTGGAAATATTAAGTGTTTCTTCTTTGGTTTTCAGCCTTTTCACATCTTCTAAAAGCCCTTTCATATTAATTTGGGGTTGTCTGTCAAGATTATTGACGAAACTTTGTGAAACAACGCGATACATATTGAGTTTTGTTATACAATTACAATATACAAAAAATATCTATATAAATATTTTAGTTGAATATCTATTAGTATTAACCAACCATGTTGAAAAACGCTGTAAAACTCAACAAGTACAAAAATCAAGATATCAATGGTGATCAACACGAAGAATATCAATATTTGAATTTACTTCACGATATATTAGAAGATGGTTCTGAAGTAGTAGGACGAAATGGAACAACAAAAGCCGTATACGGTGCAGCCATGCATTTTACCTTGACTGATAATACATTACCTCTATTAACGACGAAAAAAGTGGCTTGGAAAACTTGTTTAAAAGAATTACTGTGGTTTATTGCCGGACATACGGACAACAATCTATTAAATCAACAAAATGTACATATATGGGACGGCAATGCTACTCCTGAATTTATGAAATCACGTGGACTAGACCACTACCCACCGGGTGATTTAGGCCCTTTGTACGGTTTTCAATGGAGGCATTTCAATGCTACTTACCACGGCTGTCAAGCCGATTATTCCAAAAAGGGTATTGATCAGTTACAGGATGTGATCGATTGTTTGAAGGATCCTGTAAAGCGCAACAGTAGACGTATGATAGTCAGTGCGTGGAATCCGTCGTTTTTAGACCAAATGGCATTGCCCCCTTGTCATGTATTATTCCAATTTAATGTACTAGATGGAAACAAACTGAGTTGCAGTCTATATCAACGCTCAGTTGACGAATTTTTAGGAAATTCTTTCAACATAGCGTCATATAGTATGCTGACTCATTTAGTGGCTCATCATTGTGGATTGGAACCCTATGAATTTATTCATTATTCCGGAAATTGTCATTTGTACGATGATCATTATGAACAAGCACGCGAGCAATTGACCCGAACGCCCTATCCATTTCCAAAATTAAAAATTGTGAAAAAAAGAGAATCCATACAGGACTATCAAGTGGCAGATTTTGTAATTGAGAATTATCAACATCATTCAGTTTTGAAAGGAGCAATGCGTGCTTAATCCTCTTCACCATCATAACTATAATAACCACCGTTAGAAAAGGTATTTCGGTTGTTGCGCGCATCAGCCGCGTAGATTTGTATAGTATGTAAATAATGTATTTTCTTTTGTAAATCTACATTGACATCGAACGCAACTGTACAGAATCGATAATCATGTGATACTTGATATAAATATGCTGCTAATATTTGTTCTTCGGTTATTTTTTGTTTTTTCAATCGTTGTAACATATCTTTAATATACGTCCAATTTTCCTCTTTCATTACAGTCATACTGCGATTTTTTGAATCATTATATTGATAGTAACGCTGTAAATTCGTGTTGGATTCTTCCAAAGGCTCATCATTAGCACGTTGAAACATCCAACGCATGGGAGCCATCATTGCATTTTCCGGGTCGACTTCATATAAATCGTTATTTTCCTCTTCATTATCATCATCATCTGAATTTTCATTATTGTCTTCGTCATCTGTGTCTTCAGTATTTGGCTCTCGGTAAGCAAAGCCTTCTTCTAAAAGAGAATGATTATGAATAAATATTTCACCAGCACGATTATTATTAGCCACTTCCGTTTCATCTGCATTCCCAGTTTCAACCAATACCTTTCTACAGTAAGGACACGTATATCCATTGACAGAAGTATGTTTTAAGAAACAATCGGTATGGAATCTATGATTACACAAAGTTTGCAAAGAATTCGATGAATCTGCCGCAATTTCGTCAAAACAAATCGGACAAGACATTTCTGACTCCATATTTACGTCGTTGTTATTATTAGACTCAAATAATGTATACAAGTATTTTACCATAACCTCCATTGTTTTTCTATTTAGTATTCAATTTTTTTTTACCAATTTATACATAATAAATATAAGGAGTTTTTATTATGTATACTATAGAACAAAAAATATGGTAAAGGCTGCGTGTTTCATCCACAGTACTACTTTACCAACATGGAAAGATGAAATATTATGTTATTTGCTAGACTATTTAATTCAAAGACCAATTATAGATTGTCTCGATTTCATTTTCATTAACAATACCGGGAACCACTTAAATATTCCTAAAATCGAAAGTCTTCATCCGAAAATTCGCGTGGTGAATTACAGTACAGATCCTTCGACTTTTGAAATTTCTACGATTCGTCAAATGTATTCTTTTGCTAAACTTCATCCGGATTACAAACTCTTATATTTGCATACTAAAGGTATTTCCCGTCCAAAGGACTGCATAACAAGAAATCCAGTAAGAAGTTGGATGGATTTTATGCTATATTGTACAGTAGATAAATGTAGCACTTGTCTCCAATTACTCGATGTCTACAATACCGTAGGGCCAAATGAGATGAGTGTATTGAGTCCTGGTAATCCACCCCATTATTCTGGTAATTATTGGTGGACAACTGCGTCTTATATGATAACACGTCTGGATATTAGTCGATTGAAAGATAAATTCGACCCCGAGTTTTTCATTATTGGAACCCGTCAATATTGTACGGACTATTTTTCAGTATTGGAATTGTACAACCTATATGAATCAACCTATAAACAAGAAACATATACCACTTTGGTTGAAAATCGGCTTGAAAATCAAGTCTTGTACTGTAGACTGGATCATTTCGATGTAAACCAATTTTTACCCTTATTTACCGCCTTTATGATGGCTTCTGTTTATCCAGGTCATACTATTATAATACTCGATAATGACATTGTATTGCAATCGAAAGAAGTCCTATGTCGGGTCGACGAAATGCTAAATATAGACAAGACGAATCAATCACTAAAGCCATATAATATTACGCTCATAGTCCGATCTACGGTGAAAATGACTGTAGAAAAAGTGGATTGGGGGATACAGCCTACTAATATAGTTTCCTTAACTGACGATTTCATTCAAAAACATCATAAACCGAATTATTTCTCTATACCGGGATCAGTGGATTTAAATGCTTTAGCAAATGTAGAGGATCCCATTTTATTTACCCGAAAACATTTGTATATCACTTATAAAATCAATGACTTTGTGCTTCAAACATATTTTGACGAAGTGATGACATTGTATTTCCATTATATGAAAATGGATTTCGTGGATTACAGCAATGTAGTATGGATAGATCATTCTAATATAATGATAAATATGAAAGTAAAAGAAACGGTGAAAAAAATGTTATCCACTATACATTTGTCTTTAACAACAGAAGATCGATGGATTGCGGAGTTCTTGGAATCCATGGAATATACGCCAACAACACCAACATCAACAACACCATCGGTATTAATTTCTCCATTCATTTCATAAAAAGAAAAATTCCTATAGAAAGATGAGTTTAGCAAATGAAATCACTTTAGAATCCAGTGGTTCACGTCGATCCTTTTTCAACCATGTTTTTTCTACTACTGAAGAAGGTAAAGGTGAAGTGCTTAATGTTCTACAATATTCATTATTAGGTGTAGTGCCTATTGTTATTTTAAACAAAACCCTCCAGCGATTGATTCCCGATGCGGATTCAGATAAATCGTCTTTAGAAATATTGGTCGAAGTATTGGTACAATTGATTATCATGTTTGTCGGTATTGTTATTATTCACCGTATTATTACCTATGTTCCTACCTACAGTGAATTCAAATACGAAAGCCTTTCCTTGACCAATGTGATTTTAGCCTTTTTGGTGGTAGTATTGAGTCTACAGACTAAATTGGGCATCAAGGTCAATATATTAGTCGACCGTGTCCAAGAACTATGGTCAGGGTCAGGGCCAAGAGAAATCGAATCAAAGCCCAATGTCCGTAGACAAAGTAATCATATACCCAGTCAAGGAGATCATTTAGGCAGTTCTCAATCGGATGTTTTCCCACCTGCCCCAATGGCGACCACACAAGCCAATCCTACCTATGATACTATGATGAGAGGCAATCCTACTGCTGCTCCTCAACTGCCCAGTATTATGGAACCCGTAGCGGCCAATGCATTTGGAGGGTTTTCCAATTTCTAAATTCTACGTAATAACCACAATCACCTCGCTACGCTCGGTGAAAGGTCGGGGCGAAGCCCCGACCAATCGTGTATCCACGTAAGGGTCTTCTAATTATTATTCTCTACAATAACAAAATCGTATTTTTCTTATTGTCTTGTCTCTAAAAAGTAGACGGTATGTCATATGGATCATATTTACGATTGCCACTACTACTATTTTGAATCGAAAAGGCTACATTGTAAGCAATGTGTCCAATCACAATAGAAGCAATCCAAATGCCTAAATCATCTAATATAGAAACCATATTGGTTCCTACTTGGTTGGTGAAAAAGCAAAATGAAAATCCGGTATAAGCCAATAACAATACAGTAGGGATTTTATGTTTACGCAAAGTAGGCCACATTTGCATATAATGATTCGGTACATGATGAAAGGTCATGTACAAATAAAATGGTAACCAAGATGTTTGAACAAAAGTGGAAAGGAGAGAACCGGTCAAAATAGTGGCTAAAATAGGATTCTTTAGGCATTTCCAATCGTCGTAAAAATGGATAAACGACGCCACCATAAAAAGACTGTAGAAGAACTGATCTTGGTGGACAGCATGACATAATTGACCTATTCCTATGGTACCATAATAAGTAGTAGCCAATAAAGCAGTTGTATTATGATGAATGGCGTGAATTAAATCAGTGGCTCCATGGGGAGCAATCCAAGTATTCATAACAAATGTCGGCAATGCGGGTAATACTGTAGAAGAAATGGCGGATGTTAATGTGGTGTACAATGTCGTTATGGATGGCAATACAAGCATTTGGTTATTATTTTATTATTTTGTTGATTTTGAATTATAATCATATAAAAATTATGGTTTTCAAATCTATTTCTGTAAGGGTTACTTTATTTTTGCAATGCATTTTTCCCATAAAGTCTTTATTTCCGGGTCACTTGCTAACCTTACAAAGGCTTTATCGTCTTTGTATATACAATCTTCCAAAGTCTTGTATACTTGTGCCTTTTTATCTGATTTGGCATCAAATGAACTTCTTTGCCATTTGATTGTTTTGTTTTTATCGATGCTTTTGTTAAATATGCATCCCAGTTTTTGTATAATCTCTACTACATAATCATCATTGCTAGCAAATTCATCGTATAAAATTTTTATAAATTGATTGTCATCTTCTACGAAATGATTGGCATATAATTTCCATAATTTCAACATTTCACGCATTCTATTACTATCTCGATCATATGTTTTCCAAGCACTTGAAAACTGAGTATAAGGGCATCTCAGTAGAGACAAAAAATGACAGTCTTCTATATGTTTGAACTTTTCAACTTCGTCCTTTTCTATTGGTTTATTCTCGATACTAATAAGAACACAGTCTACATTTTTAAATCCAGTCCATTTATGATCACAATGGTTTTCATATTTTTCAATATCCTTATATTTCATGTATTGGTCGTAGGAGATGTAAGAATCATTAATATGTACATAATTAGAGAAATGCTGTAATATCACGGAAATGATAAAATGGTTTCCCGATCGTCTTACACCATATAGAAATATCGTTTTCATAGGGTCTATGGTATGATATAATAAATAAATTTTTATGTATATTTGTCTCGGAATCTTTTATTTTGAATATATATTTAATTATTGTAGATTACCCATATAAAAATTATGGTTTTCAAATCTACATTGGAGACACATCACATCAATGGATCCATCGGTTGAATTTTATGCCGGTTGTTTTTCCGGATTGGCTCAAAATATAATCGGCCATCCATTTGATACTCTCAAAGTGTATATTCAAAATAAAAAGACATTTTGTCTCGGTTCTACTGTACAATCATCTTTCAAACAATATTACCGTGGGTTTGCGTATCCTACGGCATTATCCATGCTCATCAATGGATCTACATTTCAAATCAATGCTTTTCTCTCCAATCATTT
>Ga0209534_10004278_pt1 | contig 13247 bp, 14 predicted proteins | sample COG_07_FD_184751 | JGI IMG/M metagenome (GOLD analysis project Ga0209534, IMG submission 184751) | Pelagic Microbial community sample from North Sea - COGITO 998_met_07 (SPAdes) (version 2) | ecosystem: Environmental > Aquatic > Marine > Neritic zone/Coastal water | place: Helgoland, sampling...
ACATCCGTATCCGCCTTATATTCCTAAAAACACTACTCGCTTAATCGTTGGGACCCTTCCGCCACCAAGATTTTCAACAGGAGCACTAAACGATCAGGATGTAGATTTTTGTTATGGCAGTAGTAGTGGGATGCTATGGAAAATATGGGATCGTTTGTACGACCTTAACCTGGTTTTTGAAAATACAAACCACGCAATTGAGCAACGCAAAGCATTTTTGAAACGGGAGCGTTTTGGAATTTGTGATATTGTAGGTGGCGCATATCGTGATAAAATAGATGCATCGGATTTGGGAATGCAAGATGTCCAATTGCGCGATGTGCTCTCGATTTTGGAGCATCACCCAAAGGTTGATACGCTAATCTTAACGGGAGGAAATAGTAAAAACGGTCCTGAGTATTTTTTACGCAAACTGTTGAAAAAAGCTACTATTCCATTGGAATGCATAGACGATCAGGTTCCTCGAAAGCATCAATTTGTATGCGCGGGCAGAACAATAATAGCCCACAGCCTAACCGCGCCATCTGGGACAGCAAACCGCGCGATTGGAAGTATGCTAGCATATAAAGAAGCCAAAAAGCGCAATCCAAAATACAATACACTAGATTTTAGAGCCGAGCAGTATGGGCGTGTTTTTTTAAGCACCTGATTTTAACTTCCCAATGGGTGTGTTGCTCGAGCAAAGGGTATAGGTTTTCGAAAAAAGTTTCTTTTTCCAGTTGAAGTGGTTTGTCATGGGGTTGATTAGAGTGGGTTGAGATTAACTAGTGTGTATACACACCTTCGGTAAAACTCTTATTTATGGATAAAGGAAGCTTGCTTCAGAATTCAATGTTCTAAAACGGCACTCAAAAAAAGCAGTACAAAAGCCAGCTTCCTAGGAACGGAAGCCCAGAAATCAGCCGAGGAGTGTTGTAGGTTAACCATGGTTTAGGAATACGATTTGGGGCGTAGTATTCAACTTAAAAATATGAAAATAAATGGAATAGGAGTTCTTATCGAATTCCTTTCACAAATTCGTGGATCTGATCCACGCCTTTTTCTTCTAAAAATTTAATGAAAGCAGAACCAATGATCGCACCTTTGGAATGGGAAATTGCTGCGGTATAGGTTTCCGTATTACTGATCCCAAAACCAACTACGGTTGGTGTTTTTAGATTCATATTGGCAATGCGCTGAAAATAGTCGGTTTGTGTTGCGCCAAAGGTAGTTTTAGCACCGGTAACTGCTGCACTCGAAACCATGTAGATGAATCCATTAGAAACTTCGTCGATATAGCGAATACGTGCGTCTGGAGTTTGTGGGGTAATCAAAAACATATTGTAGAGTCCGTGTTGGTCAAACAAGCTTTTGTAGTTTTCGTGGTACACATCTACCGGTAGATCCGGAATGATGAGTCCATCAATTCCGATTGCTTCACAACGCTTACAAAACTTTTCGATCCCGTATTGCATCATGGGATTGAAATAGCCCATTAATACCAAAGGAATATCAATATGATCTCGGATGCTTTCGAGTTGGGTAAATAGTTTTTCCGTGGTCATGCCGTTTATAAGCGCCTGGGTAGAGCTTTTTTGAATGGTAGGCCCGTCGGCAAGTGGATCAGAAAAAGGAAGTCCGATTTCGACCATATCTACTCCTGCAGCTTGCAGGTTTTTTAGAATCGGTACGGTGTCTTCTAGGTTGGGAAACCCAGCAGAAAAATAGATGGACAATAATTTTTTGTCTTCCTGAAATTTGAGGTCTATTCTATTTTGTTTCATTTTTTGTAGTCTTTTATTTACAACTTAAAATAATCGATATAGGTATCTAAATCTTTGTCTCCACGTCCCGAGCAGTTAAAAACAACCACTTCATCGGGCCCGAATTTACGCACGTCCAAAGCCGCAAATGCATGCGCGGTTTCAATAGCGGGTATAATTCCTTCCATTTGTGAAAGTGTCAATCCCCAATCCATAGCTTCTTGATCGGGAACGGAGACGAATTCGGCGCGTTCACTTCGGAATAAGTGTGCGTGCATCGGTCCTACTCCGGGGTAGTCGAGTCCGGCAGAAATGGAATAAGGTTCTGTGATTTGTCCGTCGGGGGTTTGCATCAATAAGGTTTTACTTCCGTGAATAATGCCTTCTTTTCCTAGGGCAGAGGTGGCAGCACTAGCGCCAGAATCGATACCTTTTCCGGCAGCTTCAACCGCGATGATGTTTACACGGGTATCGTTTAGATAATGATAGTAAAGTCCAGCGGCGTTACTTCCGCCACCAACACAAGCAATTACATGGTCGGGATAGTCGCGACCTTCGAGTTCTTGTAATTGGATTTTTACTTCCTCACTAATAACCGATTGAAAACGAGCTACCATATCCGGGTAGGGGTGTGGGCCTACTACCGAACCAATGATGTAGTGGGTATCTACCGGATTGTTGATCCAATCTCGGATGGCTTCGTTGGTAGCATCTTTTAGAGTCTTGCTTCCCGATAGTGCAGGACGAACTTCTGCGCCTAGCATTTTCATTCGGGCTACGTTTGGCGCCTGACGTTTGATGTCGAGTTCGCCCATGTATACAATACATTCAATTCCCATTAAGGCACAAACCGTGGCCGTGGCTACACCGTGTTGTCCGGCTCCAGTTTCGGCAATGATTCGCGTTTTACCCAAACGCTTGGCTAAGAGTATTTGACCAATGGTGTTATTGACCTTATGTGCTCCCGTATGACACAAATCTTCTCGTTTGAGGTAGATTTTGGTGTTGTATTTTTCCGATAAGCGCTTGGCAAAATACAAGGGGGTAGGCCTCCCGACATAATCTCTTAGTAAAGCGTCAAATTCTTTTTGGAACTCAGGTTCTGCTGTGATTTTAAGATAGTTTTCTCGTAATTCAGCTACATTTGGATACAACATTTCTGGGATAAATGCTCCCCCAAAATCTCCGTAATATCCTTTTTCGTCTACATTATAGTTCATACAATTCGTTTTTAAATTGTGTTAATTCATCTATTTTCTTTACTCCCGGTGTACTTTCAAATGCACTATTCACATCAATTGCGTAGAGTGGTGATTTTATTTTTTCTAATTCTCGAATGGCTTTTATGTTTTTTAATCCAATACCACCACTAAGAAAAAAAGGTTTTTGAGATGGGTATTCTTTTAACAGTTGCCAATCAAATCCATATCCATTTCCACCGGGGAGTTCCCCTTTGGTATCGAATAAGTAAAAGTCACAACTGCTTTCGTAAGGGGCTAAGATTTTGAAATCAAATTGATCTTTGATACTGAAAGCTTTGATAACTTCTACCTTTAAAGATTGTACGTAAGTGCAGTATTCTGGAGCTTCTTTTCCGTGTAGCTGAACAGCTTGTAATTGGTGTTCTTTGATAATTGTTTCGATATAATCGATTGAGGCATCTACAAAAACACCAGTTTTTTTAATATTCTTAGAGAGGCTTGGCGTTGGTCCATCCACAAAACGAGAGGAAGGTGCCCAGAAAATAAATCCCATATAGTCTGGCGTTAAAGCTGCAAGTGCTTCAATATTTTCTGTTAGCCGCATGCCACATACTTTAAGCTTCATCTTCAATGGTTTTGATGAATGCAGCTGCGCTTGCACCCGGATTTTCTGTTTTCATGAAATTTTCGCCAACCAAAAATCCTTGATAACCATAGGTTTTTAAATCGACTATTGAAGCAGCATTGCTGATCCCACTTTCCGAAATCTTTACAAAATCCAAAGGAATTTTCTCTACTAATGTTCGGCTGGTGTCGAGATCAACTTCAAAGGTTTTTAGGTTACGGTTGTTTACACCAAAAAGATCTAATGATGGCATAATCGACTTTTCTAGTTCTTCTAAATTATGTACTTCCAATAAAACTTCTAAGCCTAAACTTTGTGCAGCTGTAGAGAGCTGTTCAATTTCTTTCCGAGTCAATACCGAAGCAATTAATAAAATCACATCCGCTCCATGTGCCTTTGCTTCGATGAGTTGGTACTCGTCAACAATGAATTCTTTGCGTAACAATGGAAAATCTGTTACTGCCCGTGCAAGGGTTAAATCTTCGAGGGAGCCGCCAAAATATTTTCCATCAGTCAAAACCGACATGCCGCAAACCCCAGCAGCTTCATAACCTTGCGCAACATCGGTTACCGATAAGGAACTGTTGATGTTTTGCTTGGATGGTGATCGGCGTTTATGTTCTGCAATAATTCCGGATTGACTTGATCGTAAGGCCTTCGCTAGGGAAGAAGTTGTTCGTCTAAAAAGGGGAGATGCTTCCCAATAAGAGACAGGGAAAAGTTGTTTGCGTAAAGCAACTTCTATTTTTTTGTCTGCAATTATTTTATCTAAAATAGTCATTAGATGCTTAGTTTTTGTAAGGTTGTTAAAGCGTGCAAGGCTTTGCCGCTTTCTAATGATTCTTTTGCTTTTTCAAAGCCTTCAATAGGGCTTACGTTTAAAGCTGTAGCGATTGCCATTCCGGCGTTGGCACATACAACGTTTTGTTGGGCTAGGGTTCCTTTGTTTTGAAGGACATTCATAAAAATACTGGCAGAGGAAGCCACACTCGATCCCCCAGAAATATCGGAAGCTTGAAGTAGCTGTACTCCAAAATCAGTTGGTGTCAATACCCGCTCGCTGTTTTTACTCAATGCCTTTGTAGAACCGGTTAAGGATATTTCATCATAACCTTTGAGGTCATAAAGAACGGTAACCTGTTGTTCTGTTTTTTGAAATAGGTAGTGATAGAGGCGAGCAAGCTCTAAATTGAAAACCCCGGTCAACTGATATTTCGGAAAAGACGGATTGACCAACGGACCTAGCATATTGAAAAACGTTTTTACCCCTAGATCCTTTCGAACTGGAGCTACATTTTTCATTGCCGGATGAAAGAGAGGAGCATGTAAAATGCAAATTCCAGCTTGATCCATACAGCGTTTTAAAAAATCTTCATCGTTTGAAAACCGAATGCCCAGATGCTCCAAAACATTACTCGATCCACAGCCCGAAGAAACACCATAATTCCCATGTTTTGACACATGAATTCCCGCACCAGCTGTTACAAAAGAGGAAAGGGTAGAAATGTTGAAGGTGTCTTTTTCATCTCCTCCTGTACCACATAAATCAATTGTTTCAAATTCACTCAGGTTAACAGCAATACAAAGTTCTAGTAAAGCTTCGCGAAAACCTCCGAGTTCTTGTAGGCTGATACTCCGCATCATGAAAATAGTCAAAAAGGAAGCAATCTGACTGCTGTTGTATTTCCCATCTGCAATATTGACAATCATCTGTTGGGCTTCTTCTTTAGAAAGTAGCTCGTGACGAATCAAACGGTTGAGTGTGCTTTTCATAGCTTATGAGTTAATCCAATTTTCAATTATTTTTTTTCCATCAGGCGTCAGTACAGATTCTGGGTGATACTGAACCGCACAAACGTTATGTGTTTTGTGTCGCAAAGACATCAGTTGCCCTTCTTCGTCAAAAGAAGTAGCAATCAATTCATCGGGAAGTGGTGTTTGAACTACCCAAGAATGATACCGACCAACTTCAAAAGTTTTGGGAAGATCAGTGAAAAGAACATCATCTTTAACAACATTAATAGGAGTAGCAACTCCGTGATACACTTTGTCTAAGTTGATGAGCTTTGCGCCAAATACTTCTGCAATTGCTTGTTGACCTAAACAAACACCCAAGATGTTTTTAGTGGGAGCGTAGCGTTCAATAGCCGCTTTGAGTAAGCCGGATTCTTCTGGAATACCGGGTCCAGGAGAAAGTACGATATAGTCAAAAGTTTCAAGTTCGTCCAAGTCAAATTGGTCGTTTCGTTTTACGGTAACGTCGCAATGCAACTCTTCTAGGTAGTGCACCAAATTATAGGTGAACGAATCGTAATTGTCAATGAGGAAAACTCTTTTCATATTAAACATCTTCGGCTAAGGTTAAGGCTTTGTCTAAAGCTCCTAATTTGTTATATACTTCTTGTAATTCATTTTCGGGAACGGAATCGGCTACAATCCCGGCACCGGCTTGATAATGCAGCTCCTGGTTTTTGGATAAAAAAGAACGGATGATGATGGCGTGATTGAAATTGCCTTTAAAGTCCATATATCCAATGGCACCTCCATAGAAATTGCGTTTTGTTTTTTCGTAGCGATCAATGAGTTTTAGTGCATTGTGCTTGGGTGCTCCACTTAGGGTTCCAGCAGGGAACGTGTCGGCAACTACTTGGAACGTCTTTGCAGCTTTTTTCATGGTACAAGTTACTTTAGATACCAAGTGAATTACGTGGGAGAAAAATTGAATTTCTCTGTTTTTTTCTACAATTACATTTGAACCATTTCTGCTTAAATCATTTCGGGCTAAATCGACCAGCATCACATGCTCACTATTTTCTTTTGGATCTTTGGCGAGTTCCAATGCGGATTGTTTGTCTTGTTCATCGTTCCCAGTTCGTTTGAAAGTTCCTGCAATGGGGTGAATTTCTGCCTTTCCTTCTTCAACAATGATTTGAGCTTCTGGAGAGCTTCCGAAAATTTTGAAATCTCCATAATCAAAAAAGAAGAGGTAGGGGGAAGGATTGATGGATCGTAGGGTTCGATATACATTGAATTCATCTCCTTTGAATTTTTGAGAGAAACGTCGAGAAAGAACCAGTTGAAAAACATCGCCCCGAAAACAATGTTGTTTTCCTTGTTCTACAAATTTCAAGTACTCTTCATCCGTTAGATTTGAAGTTTTATCCCCTACTTTTTCAAAAGAAAATCGAGTGCTATTTTTTGCTTCTAGTAGTTGTTCAATCGTTTCGATGTTGTGCTTCCCATCATAAACATGAGAGAATAAATGTGCTTCGTGATTGAATAGACTTATCGCAATGATGTTTTGATATACGGCATAGAATATTTCGGGAATATCCAGACCTTCTTTTTCTTGATTCAACTCCAAGTTTTCGAAATGTTCCACTGCATCGTGGGCGATGTAACCAAAAATACCATTGCTTATGAATTTGAAAGGATAATCGTTACTTTCGAATTGTTGCGAAAATTGATAAATGCGTTCGGGAATATTAGCGTCCGCCCCAAGGGTTTCACTAGTGCGCTCACCGTTTGGGTATTGAATGGTAAGTTTTTTATTTTTTAATTCTATGGAAGCAATCGGGTTACAACAGATGTACGAGAAGTTTTTGTTGTTCGCATGGTAGTCGCTACTTTCTAGAAGTAAGCTGTGTGGAAAAACATCTCGAATCTTCAAATACGCACTTACTGGAGTCAGGGTATCCGCCAGTATTTTTTTATGTTGCGATTGTAATGTAAAAGTTTTCATAGGTCTAAAATTAAAAAAGGCTTGTCGTGATGACAAGCCTTTGATATATTGAAATAGCGTTGATCACGAATAAATTAATTTATTCGTTCCACCACGCTGTAAAATTTGTATTTCGTTTCATTAGTTCAAATATAGTTCAAAATATTTTTAATCCAATAGAATCACAAATTATTTATTCGCGTGAGAACCGTCACAATATCCTTCTGGATTTTGTGTGTTTCCACATCCACATTTTGGTCGTTCAATTCGCATGGCAATTATAGTTTTAAGGTTACGTCTAATTCGAAGTCATTGTAGATTGCTTTGTCTCCTAAGTTGTCAAAGAAAGAAGTAGATCCATAACGTATACCGTATAAAGAACGGTCGATGATTACTTTGGCAGTTGCTTCTCCTACGCTTATTTGAAGATCAAAAGTTGCAGGGTTTGTTTTTCCTTTGATTGTGAAATCTCCAGTAACTGTATATAAACCTGTTCCCTTCGCTTCTACAGAAGTAAAGGCTAAAGTTGCTTCTGGATTCGTAGCTACGCCAAAAAAGTCATCTGATTTTAAATGCCCTTTAAGTTTCTCTGCATATTCCCCTTGAATATCCGTAACAGTCATTGAACTCATGTCTACTGTAAAAGACCCACCTGTTAGCACGTCGCCTTCCATTTCTAATTTTCCAGATACGAGGCTGATGTTTCCTTCGTGTTGTCCGGTTACTTTTTTACCCAACCAATGAATCGTACTTTCAGCTGCGTTGATTGCAGTTTCTTGAGCGCTTATATTTTGGATACCAAAAAAAGTAGCAGATGTTAAAAGTAATGTTGCAAATGTTTTTTTCATTTTCATTTTTTTAAGTTAAAATTAAGTTTCTGATGTAATGCTGGTTTGTACTTTCGAAAGAAGTCGCATTAATTCTTCTTTTTCTTTATCTTCTAGATTGTTTAGAAGAAACTGTTCTTTGGCGTCTAGTTGAAGGTCCAGTGAGCTTAAAAGTTCAAGTCCTTTTTTGGTTATGAATATCTCAATCTTTCGACGGTTTTTTTCACACACAAAGCGATTCACATAACCTCCTTCGATTAATTTGTCGATGAGGCGTGTTGTGTTGCTCATTTTATGAATCATCTGTTCTTGGATGGTCGATAAATTGGCAGCTTCTCCTTTTCGGCCCCTTAAGATTCGTAGCACATTGAATTGAGGTAACGAAATTCCATGGGTTTTGAACATGGCAGATAATTCGTCGTTGACTTTATAGCCAAACTTCAAAATGCTTATTACGGTATCTTTTGTTAGTTGCTTGCTCATATATTGTATTGACAACAATTGTAGGTACAAATATATAGATTTTATTTAAAAAACAAAATCACTTCCTTGAAAATAATGTTTTGAAGATCCGTCAAATCCATTTACATTTGAGTAAAATTAATTAAGATGAATAATCTAGATCAAAAAGAATGGGTTTCTTTAATGGATGAAACAGCCGACGCTATAATCTTGGATGTGAGAACAGAGGAAGAGTATGAGTCTGGATATATCAAGGGTGCACAACTGATTGATATAAGACAACCACAGGAGTTCATGGATGCTATTCAGGCATTGGACAAATACAAGTCCTATTTTGTTTACTGTCGTTCTGGAGCTCGAAGTGGACAAGCCTGTCAGTTATTAGGACAGCTAGGAATTGCCTCTGCCTATAATCTAGACGGAGGAATAATGACTTGGACTGGAGACGTTGTAACATAATCTAGCTTAAACCCTTTTTCTGTGGAAGCATCAAAAATTTCCACTCAACAACCTTACAAAAACCCAAGGGTCTTCTTTGCAGGTTGTAAATCAAGGTGGATACAACACCCATGCAGGGCCAGATTTTTCTGATGCTCGTTTAAAGATTGATGTGTTGGATTGGATCGGTCATGTTGAAATTCACATCAAATCATCCGATTGGTTTGCGCATCAACACCAACAGGATTCTAATTATGATGCAGTAATTCTTCATGTAGTTTGGGAAGATGATGTTCCTGTGGTAACACAATCAGGTACGCTCTTACCTACTTTAGAGTTGTCCAAAATTGTATCTCCAAAGTTTCTAGAACACTATCAAAAGCAATTTTTGCATCGCCCTCAATGAATTCCGTGCGAAGATCAAATCCATACGATTGACAGCATGGTTTGGACCCATTGGAAAGAGCGTCTTTTTATAGAACGGATCGAACGCAGGTCCAAGCTAATCGATGAATTGTTGAGCCAATTCAAAAATGATTGGGAAGCAGTGTGTTTTGTTTTACTCGCTAAAAACTTTGGGTTGAATGTAAATGGAGCCTCTTTTCTTGAGGTAGCTAAAGCCATTCCGTTCCATGTAATTCGAAAAAACTGGGATGAGGTAGGAAAACTTGAAGCGTTGTTTATGGGTATGTTGGGAATGTTGATTCCGCCTTATAACGATTTGTATCATGAAGAGTTAGGGGCAACCTATTTCTATTTAAAGAGTAAGTATCAACTACAAAAAATAGAAGGAGTTGGAATGCAATACAGTCGATTACGACCACTAAATTTTCCAACCATACGCTGGGCACAGTTGGCTCAATTGTATGCTTCAACCCAAGGCCTCTTTTCTCGTTTTATCCAAAAAGAAAATCAGTTCAAAACGGACTGGCTTGCTGACGTTCGAGTATCGGACTATTGGAAAACACATTACGTATTCGGTAAAAGTTCAGCTTCAAAAAATAAGGGAATATCTAAAGCCTTTCAAGAGTTGTTGTTGATCAATACTGTAATTCCGCTGAAATTTGCATATAAGAAACACATAGTTAATGATCCATCGGAACTCATTTTCGATTGGGCACAACAATTAAAGCCAGAGAAGAACAGTATCGTTTCGGGATTCGAGAAATTAAAAGTTGGCGCTACTTCCGCTCTAGATTCACAAAGTTTAATTCAGTTAAAAACTAACTATTGTGATTTAAAAAAATGCTTAAATTGCAGTATCGTATATACCTTATTAACCACAGCCCAAAAACATGAATAAAATTAGACATTGGTTCGAAAAGCATGGCTTTGAAGTGAGTAGTCGCTTTGCAGACACTTTGGGTATGAAAGTTAAGAACGTCCGCTTGTTTTTTATATACGCTTCTTTTGCAACTTTTGGAGGTATTTTTGGTCTCTACTTGACCCTTGCTTTCTGGATGAAATTGAAGGATATGATCTACACAAAACGCACCTCTGTTTTTGATTTGTAAAAATGACTTTGGATTAAAGTTTGTTTTCTAGCCTAATTTTTCGATCTTGGTCGTCAACTAATTTCAGATGATTACAAACTATGAAGTACATAACAAATAAATCGAAGTTCCTATTTTTACTTTTATCGGTACTTTCGATACCCTCACTTTTTGCCCAAGAAAAGGGGCTAGATCAACAAATAGATGAAGCATTTAAACCCTTTTCAGACACTATTTCGAATATCGTATTTTTTGAGATTCTTGGGGTTCCTTTTGTTTTGATTCTTCTGGTTGGTAGTGCACTGTTTTTTACGATCTATTTTGGTTTTGTAAACATCAGAAGATTTCCAACGGCAATTAATGTAGTTCGTGGGAAATACGACGAATTGGATGAGAATCATGGTGGAAAAGATTCTGGAGATAGTGAAGAAGGAGAGGTAACGCATTTCCAGGCTCTAGCTACTGCTGTATCTGGTACGGTTGGTAATGGTAATATTGCAGGCGTTGCATTGGCTATTGCATTAGGTGGTCCGGGTGCAACTTTTTGGATGGTTATCTGCGGATTATTAGGAATGTCTTCTAAGTTTGTTGAATGTACATTAGGTGTTCAGTATCGAGATGTTGGTGAAGATGGAACCGTTTATGGTGGTCCAATGTATTATATAAGTAAAGGTTTGAAAGAGCGAGGCTTTACAACTTTAGGAAAAGTAGCAGCAGTGTTTTTTGCTATTTTCTGTATTGGAGGTTCGTTTGGTGGCGGGAATGCTGCACAATCGAATCAAGCAACAATTGTTTTGAAAGATTTAATGAATTTGCAGAGTACTGCTGCAGGTTTTTGGATTGGTATCGTTCTTGCTATTTTAGTTGGGGTAATTATTATTGGAGGAATTAAAAGAATAGCTCAGGTTACAGAAAAAGTAGTTCCTTTTATGGCTGTGATGTATGTTGTTGCATGTCTCTATATTATACTAAGTAACTTCACACTTATTGACGATGCATTTTCTTTGATTTTTGCAGAGGCATTTAATCCTACAGCAATAGGTGTTGGTAGTGTCATAGGCGTTTTATTAGTCGGTTTTAAACGAGCAGCTTTCTCTAATGAAGCTGGGGCTGGTTCAGCTTCTATTGCACACTCGGCTGTAAAAACTAAATATTCAGCTTCAGAAGGGTTAGTGGCTTTGTTAGAACCTTTCATTGATACTGTTGTAATTTGTACCATGACTGCTTTGGTGATTATTATTTTCAATTTCGGTGGTGCTTTCCAATACGGAGGCGAAGGCGCTGTAATGATCGATGGTATTTCTTATGAAGGTGCAGGAATTACATCAAAGGCTTTTGCAAAATACATTCCATTCTCTAATGTGTTTTTAACAATAGCGGTAGTGCTATTTGCTGTTTCTACAATGATTTCATGGTCTTATTACGGCTTACAATCTTGGAAATATTTATTCGGTAGAGGTAAAGCAGCTGATTTAGCTTATAAATTATTATTCTTAACGTTTGTAATCATTGGAGCTTCTGCTAGTATGAATTCTATATGGGCTTTTTCAGATGCAATGATTTTCGCAATGGTATTCCCAAATATGGTCGGACTATTTTTCTTATTCCCCGTAGTTAAAAAAGAATTGAACAGATACTTAAAAGCGATTCGTACGATAGAGGGTTAAAATATAAAGATGTTAAAAAGGAGGTCATTTGCTTTTCGTTCCTTTCGAACACAGCGTGTGGCCTTTTTTTTATTTTTAGTATTGATTGGTTTTCAGATTTATCTAGATCGTTACACCCTTGAAAAAGATGCAATGGATATCCTTGCTTTTGATGCTGCGTTGCAAGAACAGATAGATTTAGTAAAACTACAAAAGTAACAGCCCCGTATTTTTCCTTCAACCCCAACTACATTTCACTTTCAAAAGGATATCAGCTGGGACTTTCTGTAAAAGAAATTGAACGCCTTCATCTGTATCGAGACTCTGGAGAGTTCATCAATTCTGTCGCAGCATTTGGGCAAATTACCAAGTAACTCCAAGCTGGATAAAACAGTACAGCCCTTATTTTAAATCCCCCGATTGGGTGACTACTCAGACTGAAAAAACAAAGAGACCAAAATCCATCGAAGTAAAGGACTTGAATACTTCTTCAACAAGAAATTTGACTCAAGTCCGTGGAATTGGAGAAGTGCTTTCCAAGCGGATTGTTAAATACCGAAGGCGTTTACAGGGTTTTGATGATCTTGACCAACTCTATGAAGTATATGGTTTAGATTCTTTAGTCGTCGAGAAAGAAAAGCGTCAGTTTAAATTAATAACAAAGCCAGAGCGTGTTAAGATACCAATCGCTGAGGTTTCAATGGAGGCACTTTTAAGGATACCGTATTTGAGTAAATCTGAGGCAAAAAAGATCATTGGATTACGAATACGGAACCAAAATTTAAGTTTTGAAAACCTTCGATCTGAACCCGGTTTCGATTCCTTGAAAATAGAAAGATTAGCACTATATTTGCAGTAAATATTATATTTATGAATCCAACTGCTTTCTCTTATGAGACATCAGAATCGTTAGATTTAATAGCTGACTCAGCTCGAGATTTTGCGTTACAGTATATAAAACCCAACGTTCGAGAATGGGATGAATCTCAACATCTACCGATGGACGTTTTACGCAAGGCAGGTGCTCTAGGTTTTTTAGGTGTGCTAATTCCTGAAGAATATGGAGGTTCTGGTTTGGGCTATCACGAGTA
>Ga0209534_10004302_pt1 | contig 13204 bp, 10 predicted proteins | sample COG_07_FD_184751 | JGI IMG/M metagenome (GOLD analysis project Ga0209534, IMG submission 184751) | Pelagic Microbial community sample from North Sea - COGITO 998_met_07 (SPAdes) (version 2) | ecosystem: Environmental > Aquatic > Marine > Neritic zone/Coastal water | place: Helgoland, sampling...
CCGCTTGAACGAGTACCCATACATCCTCAAACTCAGTCACAGTTCCGCCATCATGCTCAATACTAATCTCAGAGATATAGTATTCCATTCTTTCCAGTTCAAATGCTATCGCCTCAGGTGTAGAAGCTTCTTCTCCAAACTCGAAATCGGCACCATTCAATTTGTGGATGATTTCTATCTCCACATCATTTTGGGCTTGTCCAGTATTTACGATTAGTCCTATCAAGAGGACCAGCAGACTTATTGTTTTAGTTTTCATAATGATTTTTTTATTGGTTAGGGGTTTATTGAATTATAAGTTTAGATGCGCGCACCTCAGAGTTAGAGTTGCTCTTCACATATATGTAGTACGGTCCAGAAGGAACATCTAGGTTTACTGAATTTGCAGACGGCGTTAAGTTGCCTTCAAACACAACTTGACCCAAGTTGTCTATCAACTGAAATGATTCATACGATCCAGAGTAATTTTCGATCGTGAACTCGCCATTTGAGGGGTTCGGATAAAATTTCAAATTCTCATCGATAATCGTTGTTATTCCAAGTGTGGTGTCTGGCACCCAGTCTATTCTGTTTAACGTTTCATCTTCATAATCAACGTACCATATTTTACCAGCAGGTGAGATCGTTATGCCCATGATCCCTTCGGCATTTAAGGCCAAGCGTTTAAGTTCAACAGCTGGGGCAGTTGTTATATCATAAATGATAATTGTACCGGTGAAGTAATCACTTACCATCATGTAGTTTTCCATCAATGCGATACCCGCTGGTTGAACCAAGCCCGTATCCACCAATTCTTCCCAGTCATAACCTTCAACAGTTCTGTACTCGGCAAGCGCTTCAAATGGACCATAGCTAGGAACACCAGCTAGGCTTCCCGATTTGGTATCCATTCTAAAAACCCTTTCGTTTCCGTGGTCAACTACGTACAACCAGTCTGTTTCTTTATCGTAGGCAAGGTGACTAGGAATCTCATCATCCGAGTCAGCACGTACGCTAACATCCGAGAAACGCAAAATCTCTCCATCAGAGTGATCGTCGTTTCCGGGGCCATGATCCTCAACAAAATCGTATCGACAAATATCTTTGTTGTAACCATCAAATACCCAGAATGCATTACCTGACTCATGTGCAATTCCTTGACACTCAGGACTTGCATGCAACATATCTAAGTGGCTTCCATTACCGCCTGATGGTTGGGCGTAGATGCTCATATCACTAGACCAAAGCGCAGGACCAGTAAACGCTTGCCCTCCGTTGTGGTTGGCGTCGTATACACCGGGTGAAGTTCCGAAGTTCCCATTCTCGCTGAAAACAATCCCCGTCGACAAAGACATGAAATGCCAAGCATTCCCATCCCGTCTCCAAACCTCAGTTTGGTTTGATTCACCTGCATTCGAAACCGTTACTGTGCTGCTTCCTGTGCCTTCTAAATCTTTATTCAAAACCCACACTTCATTCCGAGTTAGGGTTGGGTGAAAGTCAAGATCAGTTGGCATATTGATACCGTCTCCTCCATCGGCAATCTCCACAACCAATGGCAGATTAACCAAGTAACTATCGATGACATTGGCACGACCGGGGCCAATTGATACCGTAGTTTCAATTTCGTCATCGGCTGGGTTTGCATCTGAGAACGTGACATTCAAATTTGAATGGGACACGGTGATTTCAAAATCTCCATTTACGTTCGCGTTCCATGGGGTCGGGTGAGTTACTTGCTCGGTTTCTCCATTTTGGATGGAAAGACCAGAGATGGTTTGCGTTACGGCTGTTCCACCATCAATTAAATAGCTCAAGTCTAGACTTGTTATTGTCTCCGTACCATAATTATATACCTCGGCAACAATATCAATGGCACCTTGAGCCATATACGCAGACAGCAATGTTGCTTTCATTGTTAAGTCGTATGCAGGTGGCTCAGAGGCAGTAAAAGTGAAAAACTCAAACGAACCAGCTCCTGAGAATTCTCCCACGGTGTATCCATTGATGGAAACAATGAACTCAAATCCACCATCGCCCCAATCATCGATGTATGCGATTCGGTAAGAACCACCATCGACTAAACAAGCCGCGCTGGAGGTGTATGAGTTTCCACCAGCATAGCCACCACCCGGCTGATTTTGCTGCCCTGCTCCGCTGCAACCTACAGCTGAATTGCCACCAGACAGAATTGTTCCTTCTCCACAAGCGCTGTCTGCGCTCACCAGTTCCCAATAACCCTCAGAACCGTAGGCATCGGTATTGATTTCAATGACAACCTCAACCTCACCGGATGAGCATTGAGCTTGTGTGAAATGTGAGAGTGTAAGTGCAAAAACAAAAAATAGAAGTCTTTTCATAACGAAAATTATAAGAATTAGAAAAATTGGAAATGGATAGTACGCACGAATCCCGGGTCGATTCGGATAGAATCAGCCGAGGAAAGAAAATCCTAAAGTAAAAAGGATTGGATCAGCACGAATAATTTTGATCCTATTAAAGGGGGCGAATGGTTTCGAAAGTGATCCAACTTGCCTTCAAAACTTAGCAAACCTTTCACTTCGTATTGACCCGTAAGAGTCATATGCAACAACACATTCAGGTAAGAAAAATGAGCATTTTTAAAATCCTCGTCTCCACCATCTATGATCTGTGCTTTTTGTTCGCAACAGTTTTTCTTTGGGGCCATCTGCGCATGCATCGGACACTTCGAATCTTCATCTTTAGTAAAATGAGAACAAGGTTCAGCTTCGCCCCAAATTGTAGCGCTCACAAGTAGATCGCCACACCAATGCTGACTAACTCTTACTCCAGTTGTTGATAACAACATAAGCGGAATAAGAAATATGGATAGTATGAATTGGAGCAGTTTCAACCTAGCCAAAGGTAATTCAATCTCTAGGCTTAAGGAAGCCCAGTTCAAATTGAATTAAGAAACTATTGAACTCCTAATAGGATCAAACAGACGTAAATTAGGTGAATAATAACTTCAGCGCATCACATTGACTCAAGGTTATTGTCAATGAATGGTTTTTAACTCTTGCCTAATCCAGTTTAACTATTAGAATCTTTGATAAGCTCCAAAACGCTTCGGCATCGTCAATGATGAGTGCTGATTCCGCATCCTCTCCCTCTAGATGATAGCTGGCGTCTGGATGTTCGGTGATCATTTTCATTTTACTCGATCCAATGGCCAATGAGGCAAGTGCGTCTTTTTGATATTGATCGAATTCTGAATAATCGGTGTTTTCATTGATATCCTTGCTTCTAAGCAATCCTCCTTTTTCCATGACACCTCGATCAATCAAATTGTTTTTGTCCCCAATTGCTACGTAAACCCGGTTGAGTTGGTCTTTTAAATCAGACATTTTTTTCCTCCATTTCATTCATTGTACCCTTCAAATTCTGAATATTTTCTTCCGCATTTTGACGCTCAACTTCTGCATTTAGATACTCATAAAACACGTTTCGATATTCGTCGCCTAAATCTCCCAACTCCTTATTTAATCCCGCTAACCGATTGTTACTCAACAAGACTTTTCCCTCTAAACTTGACACAATGTCAAACAGTTGATTTGACATGGCGGTATTGCTCCCGAGGTTGGATTTAAGACTCTGGATATAATGCTTGTTTGACTCAAGTACTTGCTTCAACAGGTCTACCTTGGTCTGAACCTCGGCCGAACCTGCACCGTTTCGGATGCCATCGACCAGTTCCATCTCGATCATTTTCGCTTCATTAATGTTTGAGTCAATCTTTCGAAATGACGCTCCTAACATATCCAAAATAGAGTCCTTCTCAAGCACATGGGCATTAGCCACCTCCAACTCAGTCTCCAATTTACTGCAATCCGATGAGCAGCTGCAAAACGCCAAGGCTATCAATACGAACGATAATACTTTTTTCATGAAATTCCTGATTATGGGGCGAAAGTAGAAATGTCTTTAAATTGGCCGATTATGAATTGCAAATAATGAAAATCACAGCCATCGTTAATGGTATTTCGTCTCAATTGGATACATGCTTAGAAGAGCTTAACAGCGTTTCTGAAAACATTCAAGTAAGGATCACCCAGAATCACGGCGATGCAACACTGTTTGCCCAAGACGCGTGCAATTCTGGCACTGAATTCATCATCGTTTGCGGTGGCGACGGAACTCTCAACGAGAGTGTCAATGGAATGCTGATGTCTCAAAACCCAAAATGTTTATTTGGGTTATATCCCATCGGATCTGCCAATGACTATGCCCATGTCATTGGAGGCGGAACTATTTCTCAGCTTATAGCATGTGCCAAAAACAAAACACAGGAATCGGTTGACATTGGCGTAATACGCTGGAGTGCTCAGCAACGCTATTTCTGTAATATCTCGGCCGCTGGAATTGGCGCCGAAATTGCCGCCACATTTAATGCCCGTCGTTTTAAGATGGGAATCAGACTAAATTATTACAGCGCAATAATTCAATGGCTAAGCATGTACAGCGCCCCGAACCTAGAAATTCGAATTGACGGAAAATCCTTGAGGGGAAAGACCTTACTTTCCGCAATAGGAAAGGGTGTCTATGCTGGCAATGGTCTAGCCCTTCTGCCTCAATCTGAGCTAAACGATGGCAGCTTAGGACTCACCATGGCAACAAACGTTGGGGTAATCGACTTCATTCGATTTCAGGGTCGACTTAAAAAAGGTAAACGCATCAACGACGCCCGAGTACAGTACCTCAAGGGCACACAGATCGAAATCCAAGTGATAGATGGTACACTGGCGATCGATGCCGATGGAGAGTTCATCGCCCGAATTAAAAAAGGCGAATCCATCTCCTACTCTATACTTAAAAATGAACTCAATTTCGTGCGACCCAACACCGATACTCGGGTTACGATTTAGCTTTCAATCTAAATCCAACATATGTCATCCGTCCAAAGATTGGCCCCCAAATCATGGAACTATCAAAATAAGTTCCGCCCGGCTGATCCGACGCTAGGATTGGATTGTTCTGTTTCACGTTCGTGATATTCTCCATTCCTACATAAACATCAAATTGCTCCTTCCAGCTCTTCGTGATCTGGGCATTCATTAGAATTATATCAGGCGATCTGGTGGCACGTTGATACGCAACCGGATTGGAAGAAGTGCTAGGAATCCGTTTTCGTCCTTGCCATTGAATGGTATAGTCAAACTTCCAATTTGAGACCGTTTCATATCCCAAGTTTAAGAATGCACGATGCTTTGCCACGTAGGGCTTGTCTTTCAAGTCGCTGCCGTATGTGGTGCGCACTTCATACCAGCGATAAGCCAATCTAGCATCGAGTCTCCTACGCAATTCGTAGTCGACTTGAGCTTGAACACTCGAAGCATAGCTTGTGCCTGCCAAATCGTAGACCTGAACTTGTCTCGGATCTTCAAGATCAATAACGGTTTGGTTTTCGAACATGGTTTGATATCCATCAACAGAAAACGTTCCTGGACGGTAATCTAACCGGAAATCTTGCGTGAGATTTAACCCAAAATTCCAAGCCACTTCGGGCTTCAAGCCGAAGCCTTGTATCGCTGGATTTCCATTAATCGTCCACGTTCGAGCCGTCGCTAATAATGAAAAATTCTCTGCTACAACATTAGCAGTTCGTTGTCCTCGACCGCCGCTTGCTCTTAACACAGTGCCTTCTCGCACCTCATATCGAAGGTGAAGGCGTGGGGTGAAAAACAATCCGTAATAATTGTGGTAGTCACCACGAATCCCTGCCACCACGGCAAACTTCTCAAAATAGGTGAAGGTGTACTCGAAGAAAGCTCCAGGAACAATTTCTTCCCGACGCCATTCAGTAGAGTCTACTTGTTCTCGGAATGCATCATATTGAAAGCTAAGCCCTGTTCGGTACTTATGGGTGGAGGTTCCAATTATGCTCTGATATATTGAATTGAAGTATCCGCTCTTTTGCTCAGAATCATACATCGTTCCGCCAAATGTGCTTCGCTGTCCGTGGTATAATGCCGATCCTTGAAAACCAACACTTCTATATTTTGCCTGAGGAAAAACATATCCAGTTTTACCCCAAATCTCTCCGCGATTGGTCTTCCATCCTAATCTATATGGTTGGTTGATTGTTTCAGATGCTATCTGCCCACCTTGTCTATCTTCCGTCAACACATTTACACCAGCTTGACCTTCCCAGCCCTTGTGTGAATTGAATCTCCAACGGTTAATCATATTCAATTGATGGCCGGTTGGGAAATCCAGAAATCCATCCTTATTATTATCGATATCAAGTGGTCTTAGGTTGCCGTGCAACAATAATCCCGTGGATACATTATCATTAAGACGTTGTGCACCCGCAAAGTTCAGTTCCGTTCGTCCGCCTTGATTGGCGTATCCATTCAGAAACCATTTTTCAGCCTCATCCGGCTTTTTGAGCTCCACGTTTATTTGACCAGTGACGCTCTCATATCCATTTACTACAGAACCAGCGCCCTTGTTTAATTGAATCGATTCGATCCAAGAACCAGGGATATAAGTCATTCCTTGAACAGAGCTTACTCCGCGAACCGCAGGCATTTGTTCTCGTGTTATTTGAGAGTATTTTCCGTCGAGGCCCAACATCTGAATTTGCTTGGTTCCCGTTACTGCGTCGGCATAGGCTACATCAATGGAGGGGTTTGTTTCAAAGCTTTCGCTCAAGTTGCAACAAGCGGCCTTATAGAGTTCCTTTTCACCCATGGTCTCTACCTTAAGTGGATTCATATAGGAAATCTCGGTTCCGCGTTTCCGGTAAACCACATCGACGCCACCCAGTTCAGTGCTGTTCTTCAGAACGATGGTGAGCTTATCAAGCTGTTCCACCTTAATGGTGTCGCTTTGGTAGCCCACATAGCTAATAATCAGCTTCCGGGTTTCCTTGCTAATAGGAATCTGAAATTGGCCTGCGGTGTCCGTCGATGACCCAATTTGGGTGCCAAACCAGTACACATTTGCTCCAGGAACCGGTTGAAACATACCATCGGCATGCTCTTCCATTACAACACCCGTTAGGGACGTTTGAGCTGAAAGGGAAAAGGGAATTAGCGCGACTGAGAGACCGAAAGCGAGCTGCTTAATGCTTCTGACCCGTCTCATATCTGCAGCAATCAGGAAGTGTATTGTAATCTTCTTCTTTGGCGTCTACATGACTCGTCGTATGGCCTGCTTTCGCAATGCGCGCTTCGATTTCTTCTAAGCTCGTTTTGTTAGATCGGTAGGCAATCACCAACTCGCTGGTGGAATTTGTCCACTCGACAAATTTCACACCTGAGCCAAAGGCGGCCTCTTCAATTCGAGTCTTGCACATACCACATATTCCTTCAACTTGGATGGTATCTTCTACTACTTTTTTCTGGGCGTAGGTCGCATTAGTAAGGAAGGAGAATAACAGAAATAACGGGAAGTATTTAATGAATTTCATGACAAACAATTTTAAGTAAAATGGAAATAGATGAACTAATCCACGGCAAACATGTTGGCGCGGACTGGAGGATCACTTGCTTGTCAGCCGTAAAAAATAAACGCGCAGTTCCATTTGAAACGCTTTTGTAATGGGGGTGGGCCTTTAATTCTCGGCCACTGATCTACATCAGGTTGAGATGCCGTACGCTCCAAGTCAACAACGTAAATTGGGTGAGAGGCCATTTGGGGCGTTGAAGGTGCTTCGGTCAGTGAGGCAGGTTGGTGTTCGTCATCCAATTGAATGAAGAACGCCTTCTCTTCGCAGCACGACGATACCTTATTACTATTGCCTGTGTCGCAAGCGCAATGCGTATCAAGCCAGGAAACATTCACATCCGTTACTCGGCCAAGGCAGTAGTGCACCTCGAGCCCATAACCAACACTGGTTATTAAATAGAACAGTGAAAATATGAATGCGAGTTTTCTCAAAATCTATTACAAAGATAGCCGCAAACATTTGCATTTGTTCACATCCAAGTGAAAGACAGTTAAATCGATTGCACAAATAAATATTGGTTTGATGATTCCCTAGCTATACAGAATCATACCCAACTTCATGAAAATGAATTACTTCTTTCTAAAGAAGACCTGAATGGGGACGCCATGAAAATCAAATTCCTTGCGCATTTGATTCTCGATGAATCTTCGATATGGCTCCTTTACGTATTGCGGTAGGTTGCAATAGAAGGCAAAGGTTGGAGCATGTGTAGGCAATTGCTGCACATACTTCACCTTAATGTATTTTCCCTTGGTAGCTGGAGGTGGAGTCCACTCCATTATAGGCAACATCACCTCATTCAACTTATTGGTCTTGATGCGTTGTGTTCGTCGCTTATATACATCAAGGGCAATTTGAAGCGCTTTGTGAATTCGCTGCTTTTCCGGAATGGAAGTGAATACGACCGGGACATCTGTAAACGGGGCCAGTCGCTCCATTAAATCCTGCTCATACATTTTAGCTGAATTGGTTTCTTTCTCGATCAAATCCCATTTGTTGACCAAGATGACCACCCCTTTTCGATTCTTCTCGATCAATCCAAAAATGTTTAGGTCTTGTTGACCTATACCTTCAGCAGCATCAATCATTAAGATACAGACATCCGAATTTTCGATTGACTTGATCGCGCGCATGACGGAGTAAAACTCCAAATCTTCATGCACCTTGGCCTTCTTTCGGATACCGGCCGTATCGACCATAGTAAACTCAAAACCAAAAGCGTTGTAGTGTGTGTCGATGCTATCTCGTGTGGTTCCAGCAACCTCCGTAACGATGTTTCGATTAACGCCCAACAAGGCATTTACGAAGGATGATTTTCCTGCATTGGGTCTTCCGACAACCGAAATTCGAGGGAGATCCATCGGTTCTGGTTCAATCTCCTCAGGAAGCAAGTTTATTACCTCATCCAACAAGTCTCCTGTGCCGCCACCATTGATGGCAGAGATTGCGAAAATTTTCTCAAAGCCTAGTTCATAGAACTCATAACTATCTGCCTGCTTCGACAAATTATCGACCTTGTTTGCGACAAGGATAACAGGGTTCTTCGATTTGCGAAGCAATTGCGCCACGTCTCTATCAAGTTCGCTGACCCCCTGTTGAGCATCGACCACAAACAAGATCACGTTGGCCTCATCCATGGCAATGTGCACCTGCTTGGCGATTTCTTTCTCAAAGCGGTCGTCTGTTTCTTTAACGAAGCCACCTGTATCAACAACGGTGAAATCTCTTCCGCCCCAATCACTTGTTCCGTAATGTCGATCTCGAGTTACGCCCGAAAATTCATCAACAATCGCTTGACGTCTTCCGATTAGTCGATTAAAAAACGTGGATTTCCCCACGTTCGGCCTTCCTATGATTGCTACTATAGACATTAGAGCGGCAAAAGTAGCTTTACTTTAGTGGGCAAATTCGCTGCACGTCGTAAATAATTTTTGCCGCCAACCAAACAATCGAACAAAAAGCCTCGTGTAGGGATTTGAAAACAACAATTAATCAATAAAAAATGAAAAAAGTTCTTCTCACATTAACGCTCGCTATACTAGCCACATTTGGTTGGTCACAGTGCGAGATTGGCTTCACGGCCACGGTATCGAATGATACTGTAATTCTAAATCCATATGATTCATCAAGCACAATCGGTTACAACGCATGGAATGCTCCAGGCGGAACTCCAAGTAACCAAGCGCTTCCTATTACAACTAACGCAACCGTGATTTACAGTACTGCAGGTACGTATGAGATTTGCGTTGTTATGTATGATTCTGGAAACACATGCATTGACACATTCTGCGATAGCGTCACTATCACCAACGGTGGTGGAAGCACACTTGCGAGCACGGTAACATCTACTAGCGCATCATGCGGAAGCTGCAACGGAACCGCAACCGTAGCTGCCACTGGAGGAACAACTCCATATTACTATTTCTGGTCTAATGGCGCCGTTGGAGCAACAGCTACAGGCCTTTGCGCTGGAACATACACTGCCACAGTGATTGATAACGATTCCAACGTTTCAACTTCTGTAGTTACAATAGGTTCATCAGGTGGTGTTAATGCCCAAATAGGCACTTCTAATACCAATCCATGCGCGGGTTCAACGGTTACGTTGACAGCCACTGCCAATGCATCTGGTGTGTATACATATGCATGGAGCGATTCTTCATCAAGCCAAACGGTTAGCGTAACATCTTCAGGATTCTATTCTGTGACTATGACAGACTCAAACGGTTGTGTTGGATCAGATTCAATCTATGTTCAATTTGGAACAGGGCCTGCTTTAACGGTCTCTTCTACAGATGAAACATGCGCTTCATGTTGCAACGGAACGGCTGCGGCGACCGCTACAGGTAGCGGATTGACGTACCTATGGTCTAATGCTGCAATTACTGCGTCCATCACTGGATTGTGCCCAGGAACATACACTGTTACCGTCCAGGATACAATCGGAGGTTGTCCAGCAATTGATTCTGTAACTATCAGCGCTTATGTAGCGACCTGTTATAACATCGAAGGCGAAGTTTCCCAAGGAGCGCTTGTACGGGTTTATCTTATTCAGGAATCCAGTGGTTCGTTAAGCGCTGTTGATAGTATTGTGACAGATTCAAATGGGGCTTACTCTTTCGCCAATGTTTGTAACGGTACCTACTATGTGAAAGGTGCCGCTCTATCAACGCACGCTTTGTACAGCACAATCATTCCTACGTACTATGATAGTGCTGCAATTTGGTCGTTTGCAACTTCTATAATCGTAAACAACGCAAGCCTTTATGGTGTCGACTTTGCTTTACTCAGTGGAGTTAATTTTGGAGGCGCCGGTTTCGTTGGAGGCTTGATAACTCAAGGAGCAAACAGAGCTGAAGGAGATCCAATTTCAGATGTTTATGTTGCTGCATACAATGCGGACGGTACGCTAGCTGGATTTGATAAGTCTGATGCTAATGGCGCATATTCCATTGACAACCTTTCTTTAGGTACATATGAAATATATGTGGACGTCTTAAACAAGACTGCATACCCACACATTGTGACGCTTACTACTGAGACTCCTGAGTCACCTAATAGAGATTTTGAAGTATTAGCTAGCGTTGTTAAGCCAATGACACCAACTGGAATCGATGCGATTGTTGCTGGTCAGTTTGAAGTTTATCCAAACCCAGCGAGTGATTTCATTACGATTCAATCTGGAGAGCTAGTGGTTGAGACAATCTCAATCATTAACGTCCTAGGTGAGCGGATTCAAACGCAGCGTATTGGAACTAGTGGTCAATTTGAAATTGAGCTCACCAATGTTGCTTCTGGATCTTACTATATCGAGGCTACCGGTGACGGATTCACACACCACATGCCGATTGTAGTACAATAAGTCAATCACTAACAGCGAAAGGAGGAGTTTGCACTAGGCAGCTCCTCCTTTTCTTGATATATGCACATTCCCCAAGAATTAATAGAGCGCTGTAAAAAAGCCGAACGCAAAGCCCAGTTTGAGCTTTACCGTTCCTGTTATGGTTGGATGATGCAGGTTTGTCTTCGATACCAGAACAACGAAGAGGATGCAAAGGATTTAATGAATCAGTCCTTTTTAAAGATCTGTGACAAGATTGATCAATACAACTCAGATATTCCATTTGAGGCGTGGATCAGGAGAATCACAATAAACACGGCCATAGATCAGTACAGAAAGTCCAAAGCGAATCGTGCCCACTTTGATGTGGAAGATTTAAGCGAGTCGTATTGGGAATCAAAAATGACGGACGTGAATATGGCAGAGACGGAGATGAATGCGGAATCATTGCGCGCATTGATAACGGCATTACCTCCCATAAGTCAGAAAGTTTTCAATCTCTGCGTGCTCGATGGCTACGAGTATGGTGAGGTAGCGGAACTACTAGAAACGTCAGAAGCCACCTGTAGATGGCATGTGCATTTTGCACGGAAAAAATTACAGGAGCTTGTAAAAAAAACTTTTCAAACCACTGAATCAGTAATAATATGAGTGGATCGAACGACAACTTAAAGAACATGTTTGATGAGGCTTTTGCCGCCGAGCAAATCCCATTTGACATGGGTGCTTGGAATCAAATGGAAACCCTCCTTAATCAAAAGGGTGCCGGTATTGGATTTTGGGTATGGTTTCCTGGAGCCTTAATCATTGGCGCATTGGGCTCATGGTTTGCCTTTTCAAATACGCAAGGTGAAATGTATAATCCGCGATTGGCTTCCATAGAAATGGAAACATTGGGATTACTCAATTCCTGCAACCAAATAGACGCTTTGTATAACGGGTCCACTGAGCCGACAGCGTTCAACATTGCTTCGCTTGATCCTATAGACAACGATGAGAGCACATACAAATTAGCGGACAGTCAAAACGCTACAACATCTAACAAAAACGGGAATTCAGGTGCACCAAACACAAGCGTAACCAGGGCGAGTCAAGCCACACAAGAAACTGGACCCGCTATCGCCAACTCTAGTAAAAGCACTCGAACAAATGGAGTTCTACCAATCCCAAACGTTGTTCCGAATCAAACTGAGCCATCCACAACAGGTGGATTAGAATCTACTAATTCCAACCCAGGAATCGATGATGAATCAAGCATCACAGACAACACATCAAACATTCAAGCGGATTCAAATGATGACTCAAATCTGGGAGACATGGTAGCAACCGATTTAGAGGATCCGGCTGAGGAAGTCAATGAGGTTCGCGCGTCCATGGCATTTATGCCTATTCTACCGTTATCAGACCGGAGAGCGAATGACCCAATAAATGCTGCACCCGAATCGGAATTTGCATCCAGAAATTCCTTTGCCCCGTCATTCTATATCCGAGGTGGAGTGAACAAAACATTCAGTGGATCCTTGAAGCAATATCCCGGCATTGGTCAATTTGTAGGAATAGGATACATGCGTCAGTTAAAGCCGCATCTATTTCTAAACGGAGAACTAAATGGCGCTTTGTTGCGCATCAGTGATACGGCACAGATAGCTGGAGTGCAGTCCTACGGGTTTCAACAATTCGAAAATGAATACCTCGTATCCACAACAGAAGTAATTCGACTTAATGCATCGCTCCTTGCTCATTATCGAATGAAGCGGCTGTATTTGGGAGCTGGAATTAAGCCTTGGATGCTCGGGGCACTCAAAAATTCGACCGATCACTTGGTTGGAAAAGAGGACCTTATGGTCTCATATGACGAATCAGAAGGCTATTTTCAATGGGATCGATATCGCCGATTTGGTGCAAGCGCA
>Ga0209534_10004307_pt1 | contig 13193 bp, 12 predicted proteins | sample COG_07_FD_184751 | JGI IMG/M metagenome (GOLD analysis project Ga0209534, IMG submission 184751) | Pelagic Microbial community sample from North Sea - COGITO 998_met_07 (SPAdes) (version 2) | ecosystem: Environmental > Aquatic > Marine > Neritic zone/Coastal water | place: Helgoland, sampling...
GCAAACAGCGCTTGTATGGTGCCGTTTTGAACAAGTGCAGACACGCTCAAACCTTGACTTTGCCACTGCTTCAAGGTTTCACTAAAGATGGGGTGCTCTAGCTGCGCGCCACAACCAAGGTCGCGCATCCACGCCAAACTACCCATTTGTAGCGGTGCGCCACCACTGATGGCCTGAATGCCTTTACCTGCAACGTTTTCCACTTGCTCTACAACTAGTTGGTTTGCAGCAGTGTGCAGCGCTTGCGCATCTAACCAATCGCGCATGGCCTGTGCAAGTGGGTGAGGGTTGTCGCTTTGTAGTGCTTGCAATACTGCCAACTGCTGGTGTTGTGCGGATGGTTCTAAACCGTCGCGCCACAGTGTGTCCATCACAGTGGGCTTGCCCATGGTGAGTGTTCCTGTCTTGTCAAACGCCACAATGTCTACGGCATAGGCTTGCTCTAGGGCTTGTGCATCTTTAATCAAAATACCGTGTTTGGCCGCAACGCCTGTGCCCACCATCATGGCAGCGGGCGTGGCCAAACCCAGAGCACAAGGGCACGCAATCACCAACACCGCCACCATGTTGATCATGGCCTGCTCAAAGGGCACGCCCTTTGCAAGCCACACCCACAGCGTCACGCCTGCAATCAACAACACCACGGGCACAAACACAGCCGCTACTTTGTCAACAATGCGCTGCACGGGTGCTTTGCCGGCTTGGGCGTCACTGACCATGGTCACAATTTGCGACAACACGCTGTGCGTGTCGGTTGCAGTCACCTCAATGTCTAAGGTAGCCTCGCCGTTTAGTGTGCCGCCAATCACGCGCTCGCCCACGGTCTTGGCGACGGGCAACGGCTCGCCGGTGATCATGGCTTCGTCAACGCTGGAGCTGCCCACAACAACAATACCGTCAGCTGGCATACGCTCGCCAGCGCTCACGCGTATGCGGTCACCCACCAGCAACTCAGCCACGGGAATGTGCTGAATGTCGCCGCGTTTAACGCCATCGGGCAGCAGCTTGGCAGTAGCGGGCTTTAGACCATTGAGTGCGCGAATGGCTGATGTGGTTTGCCGCTTGCTGCGCGTCTCTAAGTACTTGCCCAACAACACCAGCGCAATCACAACAGCGGAGCCTTCATAGTACAAATGCGGCTGATAGCCGTCTTGGTGGCTTAACCACAGCCAAGTAGACAAGCCCCAACCCGCGCTTGTGCCAATAGCCACCAGCAACTCCATGTTGCCTGTTAGGCCTTTCAATGCGTGCCAGGCGCTTTTGTAAAAAGGCCAGCCCAACACAAACTGCACGGGCGTGGCCAACACAAACTGTGCCCACGCTGGCGGCATAGCCAGCGTCACAGTGCTACCCCACAGCGCGCTAAAAATAGGGTTAAGCCACTGCACCACCATGGGCAACAGCAAAGGGGCAGACAGCAACAGGGCAGCAAGCGTGGGCAAAAAAGCGCTGTCTATGCCCATCCAATGTGCGGCTGGTCCATCAACCAACACTTGTGCTTCTTTAGGTTCATAGCCCGCGTCACGAATCACGCGGCGCATGTCGCGCTGCCAAGCTGCCGTATCCGATACCGCATCGCTAGGCACCACCCTCACCATTTCGGTTGCCAAGTTCACGCTTGCTTGCGACACAGTGGCTTGCTTGTTCAGTGCGCGCTCCACTCGACCTACACACGATGCGCAGGTCATACCGCCCACCCCTATGTCTAGGGGCAGATGCTGTATTGTTTGATTGTTAGCAAGCGTGGTCATGGTGTTTAGGCTCAGGGAACTATTTAATGGAGTCTGCGCTCATACTGCCAGACTGATCATATTATTGAGACACATCTGCGTAACTCAAGTTCAACAGACACTCACACCATACGCTATACTGCCGCCATGAGCACGCGCCTTCGCCGATTATTTACCTGTTTGTTGGTCACGCTCGCCGTGACAACGCAAGGTATTGCTGGTGCGGCCATGGCAACACAGATGGCCAGCTCGGTGTTGCCAGTCCAGGCAGCCCCATCTACGAGTTGTAAACATGCACCAGCGGCTAAGGCGCACGACCACCTGCACCATGACAAGCAAGCGCAGACCAGTAACATTGAAGAACTTGCAGGTCACAGCTGTGAGTCATCGCATCAAACCCACGTCAAGTGTGCCGGTTGTTTGATGTTTTGCTCAGGACTATCCGTAGTCTCCGCGGTGGTAGCTTTTGCAAACGAGCCGCCTAGTTTTATAGCGCCCAAGTGGATTGCTCCACAAATCCCTAGCCCAGTGCTTCGGGGCCCACTTCGTCCTCCTCAAACTCCTCTTAGTTAAATCAAGCGAGCCACTCGCGCTAATCGTGTATTGGCTGATTTAACGCACGCCCTTTTGGGGTGTGCCCGTTGTGACCGCACTCGCACATGAGCGCAGGTTGCTGCTCAAGCAGCCTTTGTCACAGAGAGGTAACTATGTTTTTATATATCAAGCAGGGCATTCGTCCTGCGGCGTTGCTTGCTTTATTGGTGTGGTTTGGCTTTGCAGCCATGCACGCAGCCGTAGCGCAAGATAGTCCGCAACCACTGTCTTACTCATCAGCGTTTGACAATTATCCCGATGCTAGTGAAGTGCCGCCAATAGATTGGAGGGCTGCTAACGCTGTCGTAGAGCAACGTGGCGGCTGGCGCGCCTATGCGGCTGAGGCTGCCGAGACCGCTAAACGTGCATCGCAAGGGGGTGCACAATGAATAAGCGAGGGATGAAGCTAACCGCTATTGCTGCCAGCATTGTGGTCTTAGCTGGCTGTGCATCTGTAACACCACAAGGTGTTTTAGAAAACGTATCGGCGCGTGTTGGTGCGCAAGTGCCTGCCCAGCTGACGCTGGCGTCAAACGAGGCTGAGTTGAAGAAAGCACAAAGTCGAGTTGAAACGCTGCTTAGTCAAGAGCTGAGTCAGGCTGGCGCCGTGGAGCTGGCAATGAACAATAGCCCTGCATTCCAAGCGATGCTGGCACGAGGAATTGCCAACACCGCTAATGCGGCACAAAGCGGGCGGATTTCAAACCCAAACTTTGCCTTTGAGCGCATGACAACAACGGGCGAGCTAGAGCTAGCCCGCATGCTTTCGTTCGGGTTGTTAGATTTGCTAACGCTTCCTAAGCGACAGGCTATCGCAAAAGTTGCTGTAGATCAGGCGCAGCTCGATCTTGCACAGCAAGTCGTGAAAGACATCTCCTCGGTAAAGCTGGCATGGGTGGGCGCGATTGCCGCAGAGCAGCGCCTAGCCTACGCACAACAAGTTCAGCGCAGTGCAAACGCCAGTGCAGAGCTTGCAAAAAGGCTCTTGGCTGTTGGCAACTTCAGCTGGTTACAGCAAACTAAACAACAGCAGTTTGCAAGCGATGCTGCCATTGCCTTAGCCAGTGCCCAGCATGCCAGAACTTCGGCATATGAGGAGCTGGTGAGAGTTTTGGGTCTCACGACCCAACAGCAAGCTGAGCTGCAACTACCCAAGCGTTTGCCCGCCATTCCCAAAAACATTCTTTTACCTGCTCAGATAAATACCGCCGCTGGCGATATACGTCTAGACATTGGCTTAGCCAAGCTAAATCTTCAGCAGTTCCTTGACAGTTCATCACTTGAGACGTTGAACAGTTTTACGGATGTTGAATTGGGCGTGAAAGGGGTAGACAAAAAAGACACTGCTTCAGGTGAAGTCACTAGCTCAAACGGTTTTGAAATTGCCATTAAGTTGCCGATCTTTGATTGGGGCGACAACAAGCGAGTTGCTCTGAGTGCCAACCAAATTGCTGCTCAACGCACCTGGGAGGCTACGGTTATTAACGCGAATTCACAGCTTAGGGTGAGTTATTCGGCGTACCGAACGGCTCATGACTTGGCGATGCATTACCAAGATGTCGTATTGCCCATGCGCGCGCGGATATCAGAAGAAAACCAGTACCGCTACAACGGCATGCTCATCAGTGTCTTTGATTTATTGAGCGACGCGAGGGGTCAGATCGACACCGTCACGCAAGCGCTGAATGCCACAGAGCAGTTTTGGATCACTGATGCTACTTTGCAAAACAACTTAATGGGTGTGCCAAGTCAAGCTGCCGCTATGGCAACAGCTGCACCCGCCAACGATGCTGCAGGAGGGCATTGAACCATGTCTGAACAATCACTAGAGCACTTAAATCAAAAGCTGCGTCAGCGACGTAAGTTTTTAAACCTAGCGGGAGTAGGCGCTGGCGCTATAGCCGCAGCTTCAGTCAGTCCAGTTGCAATGGCAGCACTACCAGAGCTGGTTTCTCAACCTGATGCGAACACGGCACCAGTGTTATTTGCCAAAACGGGTAGGCCCTATGACCCCGTTACAACCATCAATGGTTGGTCTTTACCGTGGCGCATGCGCAACGGCGTTAAAGAGTTTCACCTTGTAGCTGAGCCGGTTGTGCGCGAGATGGCGCCCGGCTTTAATGCGCACTTGTGGGGCTATAACGGCCAGTCTCCGGGTCCAACCATTGAGGTAGTAGAGGGAGATCGTGTTCGTATTTACGTAACGAATCGCTTACCAGAACACACCAGTGTGCACTGGCACGGCCAGCGTTTGCCAAATGGTATGGATGGCGTGACTGGGCTGAACCAACCCGCCATCGCGCCAGGCAAGACCTTTGTCTACGAGTTTGTCGCGAGACGCCCAGGAACGTTTATGTACCACCCGCATGCTGACGAAATGGTTCAAATGGCCATGGGCATGATGGGTTCGTGGGTCACTCACCCCAAACAACACGATCAGCGCATTGGCAAGGTGGATAGGGATTTTTGCTTTTTGCTCAATGCTTATGACGTTGAGCCAGGAAGCGCAACGCCCAAAATAATGACCATGCTTAACTTCAATTTGTGGTCTTGGAACAGTCGCATTTTTCCTGGCATTGACTCCTTCAACGTCAAACAAGGCGACCGGGTGCGGATGCGGGTTGGCAACCTCACTATGACCAACCACCCCATACACATACATGGCCACGAGTTTGAAGTCACGGGTACAGATGGTGGGCCTACACCCAAAGGCTCACGCTGGCCAGAGGTGACAACCGATATCGCAGTGGGACAGATGCGGCAAATAGAGTTTGTCGCGGATGAGCTGGGTGACTGGGCGGCTCATTGCCACAAAAGTCATCACACGATGAATGCTATGGGACATGACATACCAACCATGATTGGCGCTGATCACGCAGGACTAACTGCGCAGATACGCGAGCTTACCCCCGAATATATGGTGATGGGAGAGCGAGGTATGGCAGACATGACTGAGATGGCTATGGCTATCCCCGAGAACACGACACCCATGATGACCGGAGATGGACCGTTTGGCTCCGTCGAAATGGGCGGCATGTTCAGCATATTGAAAGTTAGAAAAGATCAGCCTGCACATAGCAACGCCAACCCTGGCTGGTTCAAGCATCCACCGGGCACTGTGGCATACGAATACGAAGGTGAAACCCTTGCGCCACAACGCTCAAAAATTGCTGGTGCATCTGCTATGCCCATGAAAAACGGTATCAAGCAAGAGGTTCGCATTCAAAAACCAACTCAACACAACCACTAAGGATTTCATCATGAAAACATATTTCAAACGTATCAAAACCATCGCTAGCGCAGTCGCGTTCACCAGCTTGGCGGGCTTGGCATTGGCTGGCGGAACGCACGCTGACGGTCACGGCAGTCACGGCAATTCACCCGTTGGAAAACCAGCCGCGATGAGTCAGGTGACCAAGACCATCACCATCGATATGACGGACAACATGCGATTTACACCTGCACAAGTCAAGGTCACAAAAGGCGATGTTGTGCACTTCGTTGTAAAAAACAGTGGTCAAGTCCAGCACGAAATGACTATTGGCACAAAAGAGGAGTTAGCTGAGCACTACAAACAAATGTTGAAGTTTCCGGGCATGGTGCACGAAGACCCACAAACGGCGTCAGTTGCGCCTGGTGAATCTGGCGACATTGTTTGGGCTTTCACTACCAGCGGCATTGTTGACTTCGCCTGCCTTCAACCCGGCCATTTCGATGCGGGGATGAAGGGTCAAGTTCAAGTTGGCAAGTAATTTATCTATCTTTAAAGGAACTTCGTTATGTTGAAAAACACATTATTTGCACTCGTTTTAGCCGTCACTACCACGGCGTTTGCTGCGGGTGACAAGACCATGACTACAGGCGAAATCAAGCGTATCGATGTGACGCAAGGAAAGCTCACCATCAAGCATGGTGAGATCGTAAACCTTGATATGCCCAGCATGACCATGGTCTTTGACTTGCTTGATAAAAATCAAATCACTTCTATTAAGAAGGGCGATAAAGTCATGTTCCACGTAGAGATGGACGGTCAGCGCATGGTTATTACTGACATTTCAGTACAACCTTAAAACACTTAACACCTTGCAAGCCTATGGCTTGCAAGGCACTCTATTCAAGATCATGAACACCATTCAACTAACCATCACAGGCATGACCTGCGGCCACTGCGAAAAAGCGGTGATGACGGCCATTAAGTCTGTAGACATTAACGCCCAAGCAAGCATAGACAGGGCTGCCAACAGCGCCACTATTTCATCAGAGCAACCTAACCAAGCCTTTGTAGACGCAATCGCAGGAGAAGGTTATGCAGCAAAAATTGTAGAAAACTTAGCTTCCGACCTATCACAAGCTAAGCTTTGAAGATATTTGGCGGGTTATCGTACTCCAACGATACGTTCTCTAATCGTTACCAATTGAACGGTTGGCATCTTGCCGAACAGGCAAGCGACCACCAGCAAACTTGCGATATGTAGATAACTTTCCATCATTTCAAGATCTCTTCGATACAACAACGCCTCATGGCATGACCAAGTGCATCTAAGTCATCGATTTCTGTTGATCCGACCGAAGTGCCGTGGTGGACGCTTCGTCGAGTGATAGGCGGACACCCAGAGAGCCACTGTCTAGGCGCACAGGGGACTTTTTGAGGCTAATGTCCACGTGCAGGATGGCCGGGTGCTTTGCGCATGCGCCTGCAATGCGCGTCAAGAGTCTTTCCTGCGTCTCGTAGTGACCATCAGCTGCTAGTCGGTCAATTTCCAGAATCAGTGGGTCATAGTCAAACACGTGCGCCATGCCATCGCAAGCTAAGAGGACGTGATCGACGGCAACGCCAAGTGTCAAATCCAGGATGTGTTTATTGGGCTTGGTGTCGTCAGGACCATAAGTTCCGATGTCCGTCTTCAGTTCTAAATCTCGCAATTCTATGAGCGCTGAATTCATTGGGTTGATACCTGTGTTTTATGAGTAACAAATTTGAGCAGGCCTTCGCTGGCTTCCTCGATCAAGTCCAAGACGTGTTCAAACCCTTGACTTCCACCGAAGTAGGGGTCAGGTATCACGGCGCGAGACAAAGGCTGCGCTCCCAAGCTTGCCAAATGGCTGGTGACTTGCTGGCAGTCGATCAAGGCAACGTGCTCGCGCCTGCACAGCGCCACCAGGGCCGCCAGTGCGATTTTTGAGCCGTTGCTTTGCAGGCTGAACATGGATTCGCCAAACACCATGCGCCCGATGTTCACGCCGTACAGGCCACCTGCGCAAACACCGTCTATCCAAGCGGTGACGCAGTGTGCGTGACCCGCTTCAAACAGTGCATAGTAGGCGTGCTGCATGTCTGGGCCAATCCACGTGCCGTTTTGTCCGGGCCGGACAGACTGCGCGCATTGCGCAATCACAGCATCGAAGTTGGTGTCTATGTCTATGCGTAAGCGCCTTGTTTTGAGCAAACTTGCCAGTTGCTTGCGCAAGCTGGGGTGTAGCTTAAAAGCGTCGGGCTGCAGTGCCATGCGTGGGTCTGTGGACCACCACAGAATGGGCTCTCCTTCGTTGAACCACGGGAAGATGCCGTTGCGATAAGCGTGCACCAGGCGCGAGACGCTCAAGTCTCCTCCTGCGGCCAGCAGGCCAGGGTAGGGCGCGTGTGCTGGCCAGGCGCGATGTGCCGGCGGCAACGGCTCATCCTGCTGCAGCCAAGGCAGCTTTAAAGCGTTTGCGGGCAAGGTGGTCATGGCCACATGCTACCAACTTGGCGCCCATCTGGCCGAGCGCGGGTTACAACTTGAGTCAATCGCTTGCTGCCGAGCTGGTGATGCTGCGGGTCGAGCTCAGCCACAGAAAGGCGAGGAGTCGTTCTCCGTTACAATTTGTTGACCGCTTGGTCAATAAATGGCAATTGGACGCGCCGCTGAGTGGGCTGCGCGAGCCGTTGAAACCCTGCGGTTGTAAGGGGCAGATGGAGGCGGATGTGGCTCATTCATGTGCCTCACGCCTTGACCCAACGCAGTACGCCTAAACCACATAACGCACACCGCATACCGCATACCGCATACCGCAGACCGCATACCGCAGACCGCAGACCAGATCGTCGCTACCCAATCGTTGAACTCAAAAATACCGAAATACCGAAATACCGAAATACCGAAATACCGAAACACTTGTCAATTCATCGCCGCTGCTACACCTTGCTCGTCACGCAACCGCCGCGCCGCCTTGATGCGCACCTCTCACAGCTGGCCGCCTCACTCCAAACCGTAACCGATACAACATGACACCACTCTTTTTGCAGCGCCCCCACTTGTTTGTTGCCTTGGCCACAGCAGCCGTGTTGGCCGCAGCGTGCGGCAAGCCTGAAACCCGCGAGGCGCCAGTGCGCGCTGTGCAATTGCTCACCGTGTCTTACGAGGCCGACGCCGGTGACGTGGCTGTTTATGCTGGTGAGGTGCGCGCACGCACGGAAAGCATGTTGGGCTTTCGCGTGGCGGGCAAATTACAAAGCCGCCCAGTTGATATGGGGCAGCGTGTCGCCGCTGGCGATGTGTTGGCCACCTTAGACGCCCGAGACTATCAACTCGGTGCCGCCGCAGCGGATGCACAACGCGCCGCCGCTGATAGCCAATGGCAGCTGGCCAAAGCCGATTTGGCACGTTTTTCCGACTTGGCCGACAAGGGCTTTATTGGCCAAGCGCAATTGCAGCGCTACCAAGCAGCATTCGATGCGGCTCAAGCACAGGCTACCAGCGCCAACGCCGGCGCTGCAGCCCAGCGCAACCAGCTGGACTACACGGTGCTGCGCGCCACCCACCCTGGCGTCATTACTGCAGCGGATGCGCAAATTGGCCAGGTCGTGCCCGCGGGTATGGTCGTGGTGCGCTTGGCGCACGACGGTGCGCGTGAGGTGCAGTTTGCCGTGCCACAACAGCGCTTGCGCCAAGTGGCAGTGGGCCAGTCCGTGTCCATCAGCAGTATGGCGTTGGCGGAGGAGGTGAAGGCCACCGTTGTAGAGGTGGCAGCCAGTGCCGACCCCATCACACGCACGTATTTGGTCAGGGTGAGCTTGCCTGCACAGGCGCAGTGGCCGCTGGGTAGCACGGCGCAAGTGCGCTTGGCCACACCTGCCAGCGCCACCGCTGATGCCAGCGTTAATGCCAGCGTTGCGGCCACATCGTCGGCCATCGCTCGTTTGCCCAGCACTGCGGTTTGGTTGGATGGTGATGCCTCGTCTGTGTGGGTGCTGGACACCAACACCATGCAAGTCGTGGCCACGCCCGTGCGCGTGGTCAAGGTGGTGGACGACGGTTTGTTGGTCGCGGGCTTGCGTGCCGGGCAAGAGGTGGTCAGTGTGGGAGTGCACGCGCTCACGCCGCAGCAAGTGGTCAAACGCTTGTCCAACTGAGCCGATCAGCCACAAGGCTCTTTATTTGTGCGCGCACGTGGTGCGCGCTAACGGCACAGCCCGCTGTGCCATCACACCTTATTGTGCTGTTTAGCGTCTATAACCCCTATGTCATCGCCTCACACCAACAAAAGTTTCAACCTGTCCGAGTGGGCACTCAACCACGCACCGCTGACACGCTACCTGATGGTCGTCTTGATGGTGTTGGGCATCACGGCATACTTCCAGCTGGGTCAGGATGAAGACCCACCCTTTACGTTCAGGGCCATGGTGGTGCGCAGCTACTGGCCAGGCGCGAGTGCACAACAAGTCGCAGAACAGCTCACAGACCGTATTGAACGCACCCTGCAAGAAGTGCCTTACGCCGACAAGATCCGCAGCTACTCCAAGCCCGGCGAGTCGCAGGTTATTTTCCAGCTCAAAGACTCATCACCCGGAGCACAGGTGGCCAACGTTTGGTACACCGTCAGGAAAAAAGTATCTGACATACGCGGCACGCTGCCACAAGGCGTGATTGGGCCGTTCTTCAACGATGAATTTGGCGATGTCTATGGCGTGATTTACGCCGTACAAGCCCCCGGATACACCCCAGCTCAAACCAAGGTGTTTGCCGACGCGGTGCGTGAGCAGTTGCTGCGTGTGCCTGACGTGGCCAAGGTTGCGTTGTTTGGTGCGCAAGACGAAAAAATATTCATTGAAATTGACCAAACCCAGCTGGCCCAGTTGCGGCTGGATTTTGGGCAAGTGTTGGCGCAAATCAACCAGCAAAATGCTGTTGAAAGCGCGGGGCGTGCCCGCAGCAGTGCGCAAGCTTCAGACTTGTTTGATGTGCGCGTGGATGGTGCGTTCACCAGCGTGCAGGCGCTGGCCCAAACGCCGATTCGTGGCGCCTCTGGTCAAAGCTTCGTGTTGGGCGACGTCGCCCAAGTCACGCGCGGTTACGCCGACCCCCCCAATGTGAAAGTACGCCATCAGGGCGAGTCGGTGATTGCCTTGGGTGTGTCTATGGCCAAGGGGGGCGACATCATTGCGCTGGGTAAAGCACTGCAAGCGGCCATGCCAGCCATCGAGCAAACTTTGCCCGCTGGTGTGAGCTTGGTTCAAGTGCAAGACCAGCCTAAAACCGTGTCGGACTCGGTGTTTGAGTTCATCAAGGTGTTGATCGAAGCGGTGGTCATTGTGTTGGGTGTGAGCTTCTTGGCCTTGGGCCTGCACAAAGGCGGGCGGTTTGGTTGGTACGTGGACGTGCGCCCCGGATTGGTGGTGGGCATCACCATCCCATTGGTGTTGGCCATGACGTTTCTGTGCATGAAATATTGGGGTATTGGCCTGCACAAAATATCACTGGGCTCGCTCATCATTGCGCTGGGCTTGTTGGTGGACGACGCCATCATTGCCGTTGAGATGATGGTGCGCAAAATGGAGCAGGGCGCCGACAAGGTGCGTGCGGCCACCTATGCCTACGAGGCCACCGCCATGCCCATGCTCACCGGCACACTCATCACCGCCGCGGGCTTTTTGCCCATTGGTATGGCCCAGTCTTCGGTGGGCGAGTACACCTTTGCCATCTTTGCCGTGACTTCTGCAGCCTTGCTCATCAGTTGGCTGGTGTCGGTGTACTTTGTGCCCTACTTGGGTACGCGCCTGCTCAAGGTCAAACCGCACCATGTGGCAAGCCCAGATGTGGACTTGGACACAGACCCCGAAGAGGCCGAGGTGTTTGACTCTCCGTTTTACAACCGTTTCCGCACATGGGTGCAGTGGTGTGTCGACAACCGCTGGAAAACCATCGCAGCCACCGCCGTCTTGTTTGTGGCGGGCTTGATGGGCATGGGGCAAGTGCAGCAGCAGTTTTTCCCCGACTCCAGTCGAACGGAAATATTGGTGGACGTGTGGTTCCCTGAGGGCACCGCCTTTGACGCCAATGAGACCTTGACCAAAGAAGTCGAACGTGTATTGCTGGCCGAGCCCGACGCAGGCAGTGTGAGCGTGTGGATAGGCTCAGGCGCACCGCGCTTTTACCTGCCCTTGGATCTGGTATTTCCGCAAAACAACGTGAGCCAGTTTATGTTGGTGCCCACCAGCATTGCCGCACGTGAGCGCTTGCGCGCTCGTCTGCCAGCGCTGTTGGCGCAGTCGTTCCCGCAGGTTCGCGCCCGCGTGAAGTTGCTGCCCAGTGGACCACCGGTGCCGTATCCCGTGCAGTTCCGAGTGTCGGGACCAGACCCGCTGTTGTTGCGCAACTTGGCATCTGAAGTGAAGACAGCCATGCGCACCAACGCCAACATGCGGGGTGTGAACGACAACTGGAACGAGTCCATCAAAGTGCTGCGTTTGAAAGTGGACCAAGCACGCGCGCGGGAGTTGGGCGTGAGTGCGCAAAGCATTGCGCAGGCCACCCGCACCTTGCTCTCGGGCAGTACGGTGGGGCAGTTCCGCGAGGACGACAAACTCATAGACATTGTGCTGCGCCACCCGGTGCAGGCGCGCGAGGGCCTGCAAGCCCTAGACAACGCTTATCTTCCCACGGCCAGTGGGCGCATGGTTCCGTTGGCACAAGTGGCCACGCCCGTGTTTGATTGGGAGCCTGGCGTGTTGTGGCGCGAAGGCCGCCAATACGCCATCACCGTGCAAGGCGACATCGTGGATGGCATACAAGGTGCCACCGTCACCAACCAGCTGCTGCCTGCGTTGCGCGCGATCGAATCGACTTGGGCCCAAACCGGCAACAGTGCCTACCGCATCAGTGTGGCCGGTGCGGTGGAAGAAAGCGCCAAAGGCACGTCTTCTATACAAGCGGGTGTGCCCATCATGCTGTTTGTGGTGTTCACCTTGCTCATGCTGCAACTGCAAAGTTTCAGCCGGGCGCTGTTGGTCTTTTTGACTGGGCCTTTGGGTATTGCGGGTGTGGCGGGTGCATTGTTGTTGTTCAACAAGCCGTTTGGCTTCGTGGCCTTGCTGGGCGTGATTGCGCTCATGGGCATGATTCAGCGCAACTCTGTGATCTTGATCGATCAGATCGAAAAAGACCGTGCCAAAGGCATACCCGGTGTGCAAGCCATTGTGGAGTCGACGGTGCGCAGGCTGCGCCCCATCGCACTGACCGCTGCCGCCGCTGTGCTGGCCATGATTCCGCTGTCGCGCAGCGTATTTTGGGGGCCTATGGCCATTGCAATCATGGGCGGCTTGGTGGTGGCAACCGTGCTGACCTTGCTGGCGCTGCCCGCCATCTACGCCGCTTGGTTTAGGGTGACGCGCGACACGCCTTAAGCCGCGACATTCAATACGCCCCATGCACCAACGTTGTCAGCCGGCGTTGGTGTGTTGCCGTCATTCAGTGGCTTCGATGACGCGCGCCCCCTTGGCTACAGAGGGCTGTGTGGCGATGGCCAATCCGGACATCAGCACGCTCATGTCCCAAGTCGGTATCATCGGCACGCCCGTGGTGATCGCCCCGTCGATTGACTGGGTTGCAA
>Ga0209534_10004318_pt1 | contig 13181 bp, 9 predicted proteins | sample COG_07_FD_184751 | JGI IMG/M metagenome (GOLD analysis project Ga0209534, IMG submission 184751) | Pelagic Microbial community sample from North Sea - COGITO 998_met_07 (SPAdes) (version 2) | ecosystem: Environmental > Aquatic > Marine > Neritic zone/Coastal water | place: Helgoland, sampling...
GGTAAAATTTTCAAACAACGGCCCTGACAAAAAGTTCTACAGACTCTATAACATCCCAAGCCTTTATGCTGGAAATGACGTTGGCTGCATTGAGCATGTTTTAGAGAGAAGGGCGCAGAAGGCAAGTCAATACCCTTTACCAGACATTATTTTAATTGATGGAGGGCAAGCCCAATTAAATGCAGCATTGCGTGTGTTCAGCTCAATGAATAGCCTTCAGCCTATTATCCTAAGCATTGTAAAAGGCGCTAAAAGGATGCGGGCAACAGAAACTATATTATCCATGCAAGGTATTTTAGAAATTCCTGTAAATAGTTCAGGCTTCAATTTACTGCAGCAAATTAGAGATGAATCTCATCGCTTTGCTATTACCAGTAACAGAAAGAAGAAAAATAAATCTACTCAATACTCAGCACTGGATGCAATCAATGGCTTAGGTCCCTCCAGGAAGAAAAGCCTTTTAAAGTATTTTAAATCATTAAAGCGTTTGCGATCAGCTTCACTCCAAGAAATAGGCATGGTTCCAGGAATAAGTATTAAACTAGCAGCTGAGGTTAAAAAAACTTTATAACGCTATGAAATATTTTATTCAATTTCTTACTTATTTTCGTATTATTGCTGGTCCTATTATATTTATTTTAATATTAATCCCTCAAAGCTATGGGGCGGCCTTAGCAATACTTTTGTTAGCAAGCGTATCAGATTACTGGGATGGCTTCTTAGCTCGAAAATATGCACTCACGTCCGTGCTAGGAGCTGTTCTGGATCCGATAGCAGATAAAATATTAATTACCTTTGTAGTGATTGCGCTTTCATTAAATCTTGAGAGTATTTATATTGGTTTTCTTGGTAGTTTGATGCTTGCAAGGGAATACTGGGTGAGCGCCTTAAGAGATTTTAATGCGAGAGAGGGGAATGCGGGCGCAACAAAAGTAACTTACCTAGCAAAAACTAAAACATTTGTTCAGCTTGTAACATTAATTTTATTTTTACTAGGTCTTTTCTTAGGCAGCGCACTGACTCTCTTTGTAGCAGATTTCTTTTTATTTTTAGCGCTAATAATTACTATGCAAACAGGACTTTCATATACAATTGCTACATTTAAGCAATAAGGCTGGATGGCAGAGTGGTCATGCAGCGGCCTGCAAAGCCGTTTACGCCGGTTCGATTCCGGCTTCAGCCTCCATCACGCAAACCAGAGTTTGAAAAAGTATATAGTACATTAAATAATATTTAATAAATTATAGAGAGCTAAGAGACTGAATTTTAGTAGCAATCAAGAAGAGCAAAAATTTAAGAAAACTCACTCGGGATTATCAGTATAACTTTCCTCTTTAATCTTTTTTTTGTATAGCTCGTATGACTTAATGGGCATGTTAATGGGTATGATTTACTTTTAACTTTGTTATAATCTTCCAATGAAAAAATTACTTTTAAGCTTTATCTGTCTCTATGGATTTTTTCTCTCTAATTCAGTGACTTCTCAAGAGCTAAATGAGGCATTTCTTCAAAGTTTACCAAAATCTATCCAAGAAGATTTTTTGAACGCTGACGCTGATGAAACCCTATCTGACAATTTCAACGAAAGACCTGAAACACGTATTAGAAAAGTAGAGAGTGGAATTGATGCTATCAAGGATCAAATTAAATCTCTCGAAACTCAATTGGAAAGAGAAGATAAAAAAGATGACTTTATAATTTTTGGCTCAAATTTTTTTAATTCATATCAGAGTTCTTTTGCTCCAATCAATGAGTTAAATTTTGCAGCAGACTACGTCCTAGACGTCGGTGATGTATTGAATATTCAATCGTCCGCTAATACTAGCATCGGTAGTAGCAAGCAAAAAGTTGTTGTTGCTAGGGATGGCTCCATAAACATTCCAAAAGTAGGGCAGATCAATGTAGCGGGAATGCCTTATGAGGAAGCAATCAGCAGTATTAAAGAGTTTGCGAAGTCAAAGTATCTGAATATGGATTTATATATTAATCTAGAGCAAGCAAGAGATATGAGCATTCTTCTCGTTGGCAATGCAGCTAACCCTGGAATTTATACGCTTCCAGGTGGCTCAAACATTTTATCTCTTCTCCATGCTTCGGGAGGCATAAGTGAGGGTGGAAGTTACAGATCAATTACCCATAAGAGAAATAATAGAATCATCCAAGAAATTGATTTATATGATATTTTAATTCAAGGGAACTTACTTTTTAAATCCCCGTTGCGAAGTGGTGACTCTTTAATTATTAATGCAGCCCAAAGACTTATTGCCATCTCTGGCGGTATCAATACGCCAGCTGTATATGAATTAAAAGATAATGAGAATCTTGATGATTTAGTTAACTTAGCAAAGGGTTTTTCAGTATCCGCCATAGATGAAATATTGATTTCTAGCGCCGCAGGGAATCTTGTAAAAGTATCACCCGAGGAGATGATTCTTACAGAACTAAACCATGGCGATAGTGTAAAAATCCCACTTTTCTCACCAATCACTCAAAAAATATTAACTGTTACTCTTGATGGTGCTATAAAAAAACCTGGGGAGTATTCCTTTGTTGAAGGCACAACACTTCATGAAATCATTGCAGAGGCTGGTGGATACACTAACAATGCCTACCCTTATGGAGGTTCATTATTTAGAAAGAGAGTTGCAGAAATTCAGCAAGAAACTTTTGATAAAACATATGACAATTTAATAAATTTCCTCGCAACCCAATCGAACTTTGGTTCAGTGTCAAACTCGTCAAACTTACAAACTATCTTAGCTGAGCTCAAAGCAGCTAAGTTTAAAGGCAGGTTATCCGCAGAATTTAGTCAAAGAAAAGTCGAGCAAGACCCATCTTTAGATACAATTTTGTCTGATGGTGACAAGATTGTTATTCCTTTATTTACTTCAGATGTGCTTGTTACAGGAGATATTCTAAATCCAGGTGCCAGAAGATATAACTCAGAATTGAAACCTAAGGATTACATAGCACTATCCGGCGGCTTAGGCAGATTTGCTGACAGCGACAGGATTGTTGTAATTAAACCAAATGGAGATGCTGAGGTGATCAAAGCAAAACTATTTTTTTCTTACTCAGGTTCAACTATTTACCCTGGCTCGATAATATATGTGCCTAGAGAGATTGGAAAACTAGAAGGTATCGCATTTACAGCAACCCTTGCACCAATCATCAGCAGTATGGCATTGTCCCTAGCATCCTTGAATAGTATTAAGTAAATATTAATCTTCAATGTGCTCGTTTTTTTGGCGTCTGAAAGTTCTGCGTAAAGCTTTTTTAATCTGCATTGTTCTTTCCTCTCATCTACGAGCCGCCCCGGATGACTATATATATCCATTTAAAGAATATAGCTTCTCAAACTATGGAACTCTCGGGCTTATTCAAAATCCTAATGCAAGGTTTTTAGATGAAGGTTCTTTAGGCTTTTCGTGGAGCCACAATGAACCATATTTGAGAGGTTCATTAATTGCATATCCATTCAGCTGGCTAGAGGTTTCTTATCAATATGTAGACATCAATAATAAACTTTATAGTGAAAATAAAGAGTTTAGTGGATCTCAGTCCTTAAAAGATAAAAGTTTTGATACAAAAATTAGGTTAATCAAAGAATCTCCATTGCTGCCGCAGATAGCAGTGGGGTTTAGAGATTTAGCAGGTACTGGCTTATTCAGTTCTGAGTTCATAGTAGCAAGCAAGCATCTATCCAAAGGTTTAGACCTAACAATGGGTATTGGTTGGGGAAATTTAACAGGCCAATTAATTAGAAATCCTCTGTTAGAGATATCTGATCGTTTTGCAACTAGAAGTGGATACTCAGGCCAAGGTGGCGAGTTTAATGTGGATGATTATTTTTCTGGACCTGCAGGATATTTTTTTGGTCTTGAGTACTATGTTCCAAAATTTAGAGGTATGAGGATAAAGTTTGAATATGATGGCACAAACTATAAAACTGAGAGTTCTCCACTTTCACAAGACAGCAATCTCAATTTTGGAATTGTTTTTCCCCAATCTAAAAATCTTTCTTATAAATTAAATTTCACTCGAGGAAATACAGTGAATTTTGGCTTTTCTTATAAGCTTAATTTAGGTAATAAAAATGCTCAAACCATATCTAAAGAAAAACAATCTCAAATTAGAAATAGCAACGCCATAAAAATTGTTACATCAAGATCTGATGAAAATTTATATAAAGGGGCCTTAAAGTACTTGAATGATGAAAAAATATTTCTTCAGCATGCAAATATTAATGATAATGAGCTTGAAGTAATTTTTGCTCAATCAAAATATAGAAATCCTGTTATTGCTTCTGGAAGAGCATTGAATATCTTAGATCAAATTGCTCCAAATAATATTACCAGTTTTAAGGTTAGCGAGATAAATGGGGGGATTGGCTTGTACTCAGTAGCAGTCAATAGAAATACATTTATTAGAGATCGGAAGCTATTTTTACCCCCAAACCCTGACAGAGAGATAAGCGTGGAGCCATTCCTATTAAATAATAATAATAAAAACTATAAATTTAATCCTGAATCAAAGTATCCAGCGCTCTTTCAAGTAATTGGTCCAGACATAAGATCGCAAATTGGTGGTCCTGATGGGTTTTTCTTTGGTGATCTGAAGCTTAAATCAGTCTCAGAGCTTTTGATTCAAAGAGGGTTGTCTCTTGCTGCTGTGATTAATTATAGTTTATATGACAACATGGGCGATCTTAAGCTTGCTTCTGATAGTGTGTTACCCCATGTAAGGACTGATATTGTCAAATACTTAAAACAGAGCCGAGGTTTGAGCATTCAACGCATGCAATTAAATAAATTTGGCCAAATATCTCCCTCTATTTTCTATAAATTTTCTGGGGGTATATTAGAATCTATGTTCAATGGATACGGCAGCGAAGTATTATTTAAACCTTTTGATAAAAACTACGCAATAGGTGTTGAGGCCTGGAAAGTTTACCAAAGAAACTATGATCAAGGGTTTGGAATTCTAGATGATGTAGATTACCAAACTACAACTGGTCACCTATCTTTTTACTACCATGAGCCTATGACTAATATTATATTTAAAATGAAGGGTGGAAAATTCCTAGCTCAAGATTCTGGAATATCTTTTGAATTTACAAGAGAGTTTTATTCAGGGTTCAGGCTAAGCGCTTTTTTTACACAAACTGACATTAGCAAAGAGGAGTTTGGAGAAGGTAGTTTTGATAAAGGGTTTTCTTTTTATATTCCCCTAGATATTTTCTCTAATTCCTACAATAGCAGACATTTTGCCTGGGGTCTTAAACCAATTACAAGGGATGGCGGGGCCACATTATCGCATGGTTATAACCTCTGGGGCGTGGCGCATAAATCTCATAAACATAAATTTAATAGGCACATAGCAGATTTTTATGATTAAGCGATATTTATTTATTTCTATATTTTTTACCTCTTGCGCGTCAGTAGACTACGTCTATTTTAACGATTTAAAAAATTATTACTCTAAAAATAAAATTTTGATTGATGAATCATTTATAAGTAAGCAAGATTATTCCTTTATCAAAGTATCAAATTCAAAAAATGATGCAGTGTTTATTCTTTCTAATATTGATCAGTTTGGAGTGTATGAATGGATTGGAAGTAACTATGAGAGCATTAAAACTAAAGATGGGTTAATTATTGAAACCAAGGGCTTATTATCAGATATTAAATTTTACTCTTATGATATTTCAATCTTAGAAAAGGCATTAAACTTTAACTCTCAAATAGACTTATATAATCCTGATTTAATTTTTGCGAACATTACACTTAGAAGAAATTCTTTAACTACTTATAAGAACAGCAAAGGAAATGAAATGAATGTTTTTCAATATACTAGAATTGTTCCAGAAATTGGGTGGAAAGCAAAAGAGAGTTATACATTTAAAGATGGAGTGATATTTAAATCAATACAGCAGATTAATCCAATGCTTGATCCATTAGAAATAAACTTTTATTTTAAGTATTGATGTTGCAAAACCTTCTAATGCTCCATTGAAGGAATTGCAAATTAGCGGAATAATTCCATTATTGATTCGCTTGAAATAAAAATTTGTTTTAGGTTTAGACAAAAAAACCTTCTAATAGAGCATTAGAAGGTTTTTTTAAGAAGGTTAGTTTATTATTGAACTCTAGTAGCTGTGTTAGTAATAACACTAACTTCTTCAACATCTACTACAGTTGGAACATTTACTGTTGTTACATTGACCAGCTCAATTTCCTGCTCAATTTCTACAATGACATCTACTTCAACTTCCGTTTCCACTTCAACTTCAACTTCAATTTCCACAGTTCTTATCACGTCAACTTCAACATCTTCTTCAACGTAACGTGTTGATGTTGATGTTGCTGTTATTCCATCTAAAAATGTTTCTGTAGCAGTTGTTGTAGCTGTCTCAGTCCCAGTTGTAGTCGCTGTTTCAGTTGCTGTAGTTGTATTTGTTAGAGTGTTAGTCGATGTTTGAGTCGTAGTAGATGTTTCAGTAGCCACAGTAGCTGTTGAAGTACTTGTATTTGTTTGAACAGTATTTGGCCCTGGAGCTGTTGATGTGCCGCTGACTATTGTTGATGTACCTGTTACATATTCCTCAATGACTGTTGGTGCAGGTGTTGGTGCAGGTGTTGGTGCAGGTGTTGGTGCAGGTGTTGGTGCAGGTATTATCGGAGCGCTGTCATCATCATCATCGTTAATAATTGCGGCTAGTGCTACGGCTGCTGCTATAGCTCCAGCGCTTAGGGAGCCTTTAGCTCCTTGTTGTGCTGCTTCTTCAGACCCAGCTGTCTTAGGTTCTGTGTTTTCAACTTGCTCTTGAGCGTTAACAGTTGAAAAAGGTGATGCCATCAATGCTATCATACAAGCTACCTGGTGTTTAAATTTAGCCATTGTTAAATACTCCGTTAAATACTCAATTTTTGCGAATCAATTAAAGTCATTTGCGAATCAATTAAAGTCAATAGAGTCTTAGCTTTTATTTTCTTTTGAAAAACTAAGATTATTCTTACTTACCTTATAATCTTATAATAATTCGTTTTAAGATTGCATTATCCTATGTTTTACAAGAATTGCAATATGTATACGTTTAAATTTAAACACTACCTGAATCGATCAGTAGCATCTGGAACTGTTTCAAATTATTTTGTTGTTAATGTTAAGTCAGCTAAGTAAGAGAGTGAAAATATTATTTATTATCTAACAGACATAGGAAGAAAGAAAAAAACTATAAAAATTTTCTAGATTTAATACAGAGATGTTAAATTGTCTCATTTGTTTCACGGGATGTAGCGCAGCCTGGTAGCGCACCTCGCTGGGGGTGAGGTGGTCGTCAGTTCAAATCCGGCCATCCCGACCATTATTGATTATATCAATATTACTTCGATTTACTTATAACTTCTTCTGCATACCAATTTATCTCAGCAATCATTCCTTCCAGAGTTCTTTCATCAGCACCACCCGCATAGGTATTTCTAAATGCAACGATTACCTCTGTGGCCCCTAAATCTTCTAATTGCTTCACTCCATCAGGAGAATATGCTGCTTCTCCCATAACCTGGAATTGATAGTTAGGATGATTCATTGTTCCGAAGTCCTCCCTGAAAGAATTAATTTGATCAATTAAGCTCTTTGTCTCTTCAAGGCTAAGGCCAGCACTAATCCAGCCATCGCCAACCCTTGCAGCACGTCTTAATGCTGGTTTTGAATGACCGCCAATAAGTATAGGGACTGGTTTAGTTGGAGCAGGACATAGCTTTAATTCAGGAATATCATAAAACTCTCCTTTATAAGAGAAATACTCGCCATTCATTAGCCCTTTTAAAATATCTATTTGTTCATCCATTCTTTTGCCGCGTTTTTCCCAGCGCTCACCAGTTGCTAAGAAATCTTCGTACCAGGGACTTACACCCACTCCAAAATGGAACCTATTATTAGTCATTACTCCTAATGTTGTAACAAACTTAGCCGTTGTAACTGCTTGCCTGGGAGCTAGCTTATAAACTGATGTAGAAAATTCTAACTTATCAGTAACTGCGGCAATAGCTGGGATGATTGAAAAAGGCTCTAAAAAAGGAACTCCGTCTAAAAAATCTCTGCTACCATCATCATTATACGGGTAAGTAGAATCACATTCTTTTGGATAACAAATGCTATCTGGAAAAGTTATAGCATCAAAGCCAGCTGCCTCTGCTGCCTTGCCAAGCTCTATATAAAAAGATGGATCGCACATTGAAGGATGGTATGAAAAACGCATAATTTTTACCTTTAGGTTAATTGTAAAACAACATTTATAATAACAATGTTTTAGATAAAGCAACATTCAAAAGTTCGTAAAATATAGTAATTTTTTTCAATATAACTTTATTAACATATGCAAAAATCAAAGAATGATCCAGAGCTTCAAGAATGGCTTGACGCTTTAGCAAATATTATTTCTGAAGATGGCAATGATCGAGCCTCATTTATCCTAGGCAAACTAGCATCAGAGCTTACTGCGCTTGGAACCACCCCAAATTATAATCTCACAACGCCTTTTCGAAATTCCATTCCTGTCAGCGAAGAAGCCAAAATGCCTGGAGATCTATTTATGGAAAGAAAAATCAGATCTCTGATTAGGTGGAATGCTTTAGTAATGGTTTTAAGGGCAAATAAATCTGATGACGATTTAGGTGGCCACATAGCAACATTTTCATCCTCAGCAACACTTTATGATGTTGGCTTCAACTATTTTTTCCAGGGTTCAGCAGAAAATCAAGAGGACTTAATCTATTTTCAAGGTCATTCCTCGCCTGGTATATACGCAAGAAGTTTTTTAGAGGGATATTTTTCTGAAGAAGATCTTGATAATTTTAGACGCGAGGTAGATAAGCCGGGAATCTCATCCTATCCTCATCCCTGGCTAATGCCTGAGTATTGGCAATTCCCTACAGTTTCAATGGGCTTGGGCCCAATCATGGGAATTTATCAGGCAAATATTATGAGATATCTTTCTGCTAGAGGTCTTGCACCGCGAAATAATCGTAAGGTTTGGGTATTTTGTGGAGATGGCGAGATGGATGAGCCTGAATCCAAGGGAGCTATCGGGCTGGCAGGACGGGAAAAGCTTGAGAACCTCATTTTTGTTATTAATTGCAACCTCCAGAGGCTTGATGGCCCTGTTCGAGGAAACAATAAGATTATTCATGAGCTTGAAAGAGAATTTAGGGGCTCGGGCTGGAATGTTATTAAGGTTGTATGGGGAAGACAATGGGACCCAATTTTTGCAAGAGATAAACAGGGAAAATTACAAGAATTAATGGATGCGGTGGTTGACGGGGAACTCCAAAATTTTAAAGCGAAGGGTGGTGCCTACACCAGAGAGAAATTTTTTGGTCAAGATTCAGATGTTTTGGAGATGGTAGAGGATCTTACTGATGAGGATATCTACAAATTAAATCGAGGAGGCCACGATCCTTATAAAGTTTATGCGGCTTATCATAAAGCAGTGAACTCTAAGGGTGCACCTACCGTAATTCTTGCTTTGACTACGAAGGGCTACGGGACTGGTTCACGAGAAGCTGATAATACAACCCATCAAGTAAAAAAATTGACCCTAGATAATATCAAGTCTTTTAGAGATAAATTTGATATACCTGTGTCAGATGATGATATCGAGCAATTACCATATGTCAGGCCGGCTAAAGATTCTCCTGAAATTCAATACTTATTAAAAACACGCAAAGGTTTGGGTGGACCAATACCAAGAAGACGTCAACACGCTAAAAAGTTAGCCATGCCAGACGCTAAGATTTTTGAAAAGTATGCGTCTGGCTCAGATGGCAAAAAAGTATCCTCTACCATGTCCTTTGTTCGCATGATGACTGATGTCATTAAGGATAAAAAAATTGGGCAACATATAGTACCCATCGTTCCCGATGAAGCTAGAACCTTTGGCATGGAGGGGCTCTTTAGGCAGATAGGCATTTACTCTTCTGAAGGTCAAAAATATAAACCTGAGGATGCGGATCAGGTCATGTGGTACAAGGAATCAAAGGATGGTGTAATGCTTGAAGAAGGCATTAATGAATCAGGTGCGTTTTCTGCATGGATTGCATTGGCTACAGCCTACTCAAATTATGACCTTCCAATGGTTCCAATTTATCTTTTTTATTCTATGTTTGGTTTTCAAAGAATTCATGACCTGGCATGGGCGGCAGGCGATTCACAGGCCAAAGGGTTTCTTATTGGTGCAACATCTGGCAGAACCACACTGAATGGAGAAGGTCTTCAGCACCAAGATGGCCACAGCCATCTTTTTTCAGCTACTATCCCAAATTGTCTTTCTTATGATCCCGCTTATGCTTACGAACTTGCAGTAATCTTTCAGCACGGCATTCAAAAAATGTTTGTAGAGTTAGAGAATTACTACTATTACATTACTGTAACGAATGAAAACTATGAGCAGCCTGCTAAGCCTGAGGGTTCCGATGAGGGAATTATTAAAGGGATGTACCGACTTATTGAAAACAAAGATCATCAAGTTATTTTGCTTGGCTCTGGATCAATTTTAAACGAATCTGTGAAAGCTGTAGAGATTTTAAGCTCTGTTGGGATTGTGGCAGAGGTATGGAGTGTTACCAGTTTCAACATGCTCAGAAAAGATGGCATTGATAAGCAGCGGTTTAATGAGCTTAATCCTGATCTTTTATCAAAAGTCAGTTATGTTGAGGAATGCTTGAGCAATGAGTCCATTCCAGTCATAGCTTCCACTGATTATATGCGAGCCTATCCTGAGCAAATTCGTAGCTATATTAAAGCTCCATTTTATACGCTTGGAACTGATGGTTACGGTCGAAGTGATTCCAGAGAAAAGCTAAGAGAGTTTTTTGAAATAGATGCAAATAATATTGCTCGAATGGCTGCTTATGCTTTATTCAAAAGAGGTGCAATGACCAAAACTGAGATTAATAAAATTTATAAAAAGTTCAAAGTTAATCCTGCCAAGCCTAATCCCTGGGAGGTTTAATGAGTACTCAAGTATTAAACATACCGGATTTAGGAGAAGCTGAGGATGTAGAAGTAATAGAAATTTGCGTCAAACCTGGAGATATTGTTAGCGAAGAAGATCCTATTATTGTTTTGGAGTCTGATAAGGCTGCGATGGAAATACCAACCTCTCTCGGGGGTAAGGTGCTTGAAATTAAAGTATCTATTGGCGACAAAGTGAGCGCAGGCTCACCATTTTTAGAGATTGAAGGTGATGCAGGTGAGCCATCTATTGATACCCAGAAGTCAGCCATAGATTCTGTTATGACTCCAGATATTCCTCCCACCCTTAATAAGTTAGAGGAGACTATTGAGCAACCGATAATTGCTGCACCCCCCCAAGATTCTAGTAACAGGGAATCTTTTTATGCTGGTCCGGCAGTAAGAAAGTTGGCCAGAGAGTTTGGGGTTCAGCTTTCCCTGGTAGCACCTTCAGGACCCAAGAATAGAATTCAGAAAGAAGATTTACATGCTTTTGTTAAAGCTCGTCTAAGCGATGCAAATAATAATACATTCACTTTCACTCAACCTAACATTGATTATTCAAAATGGGGTTCTGTCAAAGAACAGTCATTATCAAAATTCCAAAAATCTTCTTTAACCAACCTTCATACGTCTTGGATTAATATTCCACATGTTACCCAGCATGATGAATGCGACCTGTCCGAGCTTCTTGGCCTAAGATATCAACTCAATACCCAACATGAACTTAAAATCTCACCGCTAGCTTTTATCGCTAAGGTTACAGCTGAGGTGTTAGCAGAATTTCCAATGCTCAACAGTTCTTTGGACCAGGGCCTTGAAAAAATAGTTATTAAAAATTATGTAAACATGGGTATAGCCGTTGATACTCCAGAGGGTTTGATTGTTCCAAATATCAAGAATGTTCAAGAGAAATCAATCTTTAGTATAGCTGAAGAAATTGCAATGCTTGCAAGTGCAGCAAAAACAAGAAAGCTAAAGATTCCAGATCTGAAAGGAGCTTCTTTTACCATTAGCTCCTTAGGTGCCATAGGGGGGAAATTCTTTACACCCATTATAAATCCTCCAGAGGTAGCGATTCTTGGGCTTTCTAAAACTTTTGCTAAAGTAGTTGCTAAAAATGATGGGTTTGAATCTCGAGAGTTTCTACCACTATCCTTGAGTTATGATCATAGAGTAATAAATGGTGTCTATGCTGCGCAATTTGTCACGCAGCTAGGTGCTGCGCTAGGAGATACCTCATTAATGGAGAAAAACTTTAAATGATTGATAAGAATTTTCAAACAGGGTGCGTGTTAATTGTTGGTGGTAGCGGTGGCATTGGTTCATTGTGCGCTAAAGAATTTGCAAAGGCTGGAGCTAAAGTCGCAATTACATATTATAAAAATGAACAAGCTGCTCTAGATATCGCTAATGAGATTAATAAAGGCGTTGAGATCTTTCAGCTAGATAACAAGAAACTCGATTCAGTTAACGCGGTGATGGATAAGCTCATTCATAAATTTGGATCCATCAATACCATCGTTAATGCGGCAGGCTTTGATATACCTCAAAAGTTTATTAATGAGATAGATATTGATTTATGGAAAAGCGTCATGGATGCAGATGTAAACGGTTTCTTTAACCTCGTAAAGTCTAGTTTGCCGCATCTTCGAGCTTCCGAGGGTTCGATGGTCTTTATTAGTTCAGCTGGTCTTTTCAAGTATCCTCCGGGCGATGTTTTATCAGTTGCACCAAAGGCTACAATTGAACATTTACTAAAAGGTATCGCTAAAGAGGAAGGTAAAAATGGAGTAAGAGCTAACTCAATTGCGCTTGGGGTTATAGATACAGGAATTTTTCATCGCCTAAGAGAGGAAAATAATACATTTTTTGATGATGCATGGCATGAATCTGTTCTCAATACTTTGGCGTTAAAAAGATTTGGGTACCCAGAAGAAGTTGCACATACGGCAGTTTTCCTTGCATCCTCTAAAGCTGGATACATAACTGGTCATTGCCTCCCCGTAGACGGGGGTTATCATATCTAGTTGTTAGACAAAGAAGTCGCTATTCTCAACTCCTAATTGCATTGCACCATAGTTTCTGCTGAAGCTTGTGGGATTATTTGCAACATGAGCTCTTGCAGTGTGCACATCAAGAAAAATTTTCTGTATGTCACTCCC
>Ga0209534_10004322_pt1 | contig 13175 bp, 14 predicted proteins | sample COG_07_FD_184751 | JGI IMG/M metagenome (GOLD analysis project Ga0209534, IMG submission 184751) | Pelagic Microbial community sample from North Sea - COGITO 998_met_07 (SPAdes) (version 2) | ecosystem: Environmental > Aquatic > Marine > Neritic zone/Coastal water | place: Helgoland, sampling...
AATATAATTAAATATAATTAAATATAATTAAATACAAATTATATTTAAACTATTTTCTTTGTCTTGATTTAAGAACAGCTAAACAACAACCAACCGCAGCTTTTCCTACAACATTCACATCTAATTCTCCTTTTGTAGCAGACACGATTAATTCAACAACATCACCGACAACACCTTCCTCTATCATATCTAAAAGCAGCTTTTCTTTTTCATCAGATATGGGAGCATTTTTTACTACTTTTTTGACCAATTTTTCAACCAGTACTTTTTGTTCTTTTCCTTTTAATTTAGTTCCTTCTGCTATTTCCATACAAATTTTTATAACTGTGGTTATGGTTGCTGGTGTTATCTCAATATTTCTAGACTCAAGTTTTTCATTTAATTTTTGTAAGCTTGTGTCAAATACATTAGTAAGTAAATTTGAAACTTCTTTTTTAACAGACATTTAATAAAAGACATTAAAAAAATTTTTTAGAATTATACGCAAATATTAATTATCTTTAATATCATCGTTTGGTTGTTGGGAGCATACTCTCATAATCCTTTTTTGAGTAGGAGTAGTATAACAAGAAGTTTGTCTTAAATTGGTTGGATGTTTCAACTCCATATTTTCAGAAATGCGTTCCGCTACCGGAACACTATTTGCTCTACTAATACTCCTAAGTGCATCACCAGGAGGACCGAAAATGGCGTTTACACCCTTTGATAGAGCATCAAAATTATTTACATCGTAAGCCCGTTGGTTTCCCTGAGACGACAATTTTGACCCGATAAACGCATCACCATACAAGGAATCCATTCCTGTATAAGCAACATATACATCACCTACTAATTTTTGCATAAATGCGTCATCTTCCAACTGATTTGTAGCCATAAACGCCTTGATTTCTTTTTCTAGAATAATAAGTTCATTTTTAAGATTTTGTTTATCGTCAGCTTCAATATTTTTTGCTCTGTATAAACCATCCAGAACCCTTTGACGAAACATTTGTTTTTCAACATACACATCTCTTGTACCAATCTCCGACTCTCGGTTTGTGCAATTATAACTATTGAAGATATCTGTTTTTGAACGTTTTGTATTATTTCCAGATTCGGTATAAATAATATTAACTGAGATAGTATGTACGGAATCCCACGTAGACCGAAGAAGAAGAGATTGTGTGTGTTCGCTAGCAAACGATGAAAATTTTACAGATGTAGTCCAAATATTTTTTGTAAAATCATAAATTTCCGCACCAGTTACCGCAATATTAATATCTTTAGCGACACGATAAAGCAATCCGTGTATAATTTCCCCATATACCATTCCGGCATTTTCAATACTATCTACAAAATGATAGTCTCCTGCTGAATCTTCCGCAATTTTTTGTAGAAGATTAGCATCGTGATCCGTGCCATATCCCATACAAATTTGCAACCCCCCTGGATTAGATTTCAGAATACCATTCGCACAATCTCCTCCGATATTGGGTCTCCCGTCTGTCATAAGGATGTGGACTTTTTTATCATCTGGAGTTGTTTTATATATTTCATCGTCTTTAATAGCTTGGAAGGCACCGCTAATATTTGTGGTGCCTCTTGGAGTTAGCTTTTCTAATTTCCCGAAAAATTCTTGTTTTTCTTTATTATTTCCAATTTTAAGGTAACCGATGGTTTTCATTTCGTGGTCAAACGCGTTTACAACAACACCTACATCTATTTCTGGATTTTCATCTTTTAGCTCTTCAAGATAATTAATAATATTTTTGGTTGTATGTATGGTGTGTTCTAATGATGTATGTCCGTCACTCGCTAGTGAGCCCATCGAACCTGACCTATCTATATTTAGAGCAAATAGCATTTCTTTTAAAGACATCGTAGTAAGCTTGTTTGCCACGATGTCAACAGTATGATAATTATGTGTAAGGGTTGTCTCTTGTTTGTTTTCCGAGGAACGCTGGAGAATTTTATAATTTTCAATGAAAAGCTTGTTTTCTGTAACGGTTGTTTGTTGGGTTGTGATAGATGTCATTATATCTTTGTAAATAGGGTATCGTAAGTATTGACACTTTATATTATATTTAGTTATTCAATTTTCAGAAAAAACATCTAATTTATATAAATCGGTTTAAAGAATACTTGTTAATATATTTTGTGGGTATCTTACAGCAAATAAATATCCGAAAGAATGTCTATCATTATATAACGATACCAGCGAAGGGAGTGGCAATAGATTGGGGCAAATGTAGCAGCAAAGGGAATATGAGTAGTAAGGAGGAGGGATGGCAGAAGAGGAGTAGCAGCAGAGTAGCAGCAGAGGAGGAGCAGCAGCAGAGTAGCAGCAGAGTAGCAGCAGAGGAGGAGTAGCAGAGTAGCAGCAGAGTAGCAGCAGAGGAGTGGCAAAGAGAGAGTAGCAAAAGGGAGCAAAGGTGGGTTAGCAAAGAGGGAGCAAAGGGGGGTAGCAAAGAGGGAGCAAAGGGGGGTAGCAAAGAGGGAGTAGCAAAGGGGAGCAAAAAGGGAGCAAAAGGGAGCAAAAGGGAGCAAAAGGGAGCAAAGGGGGTAGCAAAGGGTTATTGTGTCTATAATGAGGACGCAAGTCCTATTTTATTTTTAATCTATTATTAAAAATAAAATATATACAGTAATATTAATGGGTCTATATAAAAACCTTGTTAAATATGTAAATAGAAATACATTTTTATCTAACGCGTTATTGTTACCTGCGTTATACTGTGCCATAACTGGTATTATTAATATATATAATTGGAATCTGGAACCAAGTAGATCATTAACTATATATTTGAGCTTGTGGTATATAATTGCTATTTTAATTTTTTTTGTCATTTTCTTTTCAGTATTATATCATTCAACTATGTATGACATGGGTTTTCCAATATTACGAAAAATTGCGAAATTAGATTATATTTTGACAGCCCCCCTATTCGCAGCGGTTATTGTTTTTTTGTTTTTCGTGTATATAAAATTTTTGAGTATAAGGTCAAACATACAATGTGATATGGGCAATTTAAATGTAGAGATATTTGGAGTTGCGTCTGTTTATTTGATATTTGGGTTCTTTTTTTACATTTTTAAAAAATTTTATCAAAAGGGTTGGAAGAGGGGGAATATTGAAAAAAAAATCGTGTATTTAATGACTCATACTTTTTTCCATTATATTGGTTATACAGGTATAACATTATTATTAATGGTTTATTTACTTGATAATAGAAATATTTACAATACTTTTTTCCTTGGAAAATGTTAATATTTAATTAAATATTAAATTAAATATTAAAAAGAAAACTTATTTTTTATATAATGTCCTTGACACAAGTATTATATCCTGGAAATTATTTGCCTGATTTAGCAAAGATAGCTTTTTGGGTAGGAACTTCAGCTGCAAGTTCGGTTTTATTATTTGGAATAACTCAGGGTACAACCCATGGCCCAATTAGAAGAGATAATTTAGATTGGAGAGATATTGCTGTTTGGGGGTCAATTGGTGCTGCGATTGGAGCACAGTTTGGTGTAACTCAAAGACCGTGGTTTAAAAGATGGTAATTTTTTATTATTTTATAAATAATAAAAAAGCACTAAAAAAAGAGAACTACTTTCTGCTCGATTTTCTGCGGGACTTTCTGCGGGACTTTCTTCTTCCACCAACTAATCCAGCCGTGCAGCCGCAGCCTCCTCCTTTTTTATTGGACTTTCTGCGGGACTTTCTGCGGGACTTTCTTCTTCCACCAACTAATCCAGCCGTACAACCGCAGCCTCCTCCTTTTTTGTTGGACTTTCTGCGGGACTTTCTGCGGGACTTTCTTCTTCCACCAACTAATCCAGCCGTGCAACCGCAGCCTCCTCCTTTTTTGCTCGATTTTCTTCTGCGACGCCCACCAGAAACAATAGGAGCAACAGTACCATCGACATCATTCATGCCAGGACCATCGACATCATTCATGCCAGGACCATCGACATCAGGAGCAACAGGAGCAACAGGAACAACAGGAGCAACAGGAGCGGGTGGGGAGTCATTTAACCATCCAGTAAATCTACCTACTAACCCTTTTTTCTCTGGGTCTCCCGCCTGTTTTGCGCCAAACGGATTTATCCAATCATAAAACCCTCCTCTCATTCTATGTCTTCGTTTTGTTCTGCTTCTTCTTTTACGCATATATAAATTATGAATATTATTTTATAATGGGTGTTTTATTTAAATTTTCTAAAGTTTATATAATAATGTCTGAAATAATAGAAATATTTATTTATAAGGACTCTCATTTACCAGAAGAAGGATGGTTGCAATCTTGTTTTGAATGTAAAGAAATAACTGGGAAATATTTCCTTTTTCAAACATTTCATAAAGAAAAAGATGTATATGAGTTTTATATTCATACTTGTTCTAAATGTAAAAAAAAATTTGATAATTATCCTTTAGTGTATGTTAATTTCGGTAATAAATGTAATAAATATATTCGAAAACATTTTGATTTTTTATTCACCAGTTGAGCCCATTCCACCTTCTCCGCGCTCTGTTTCGTCTAAACTATCAACCACATTCACGCTAAAATCATAACTAAGGTCGGGCATACAAATTTGAACGATTCTGTCCCCTTCTGAAATAATGACATCATTATCTGTGGTATTATAAAACGCAGCCATTAATGGACCTCTATATCCGGAATCAATAATACCAACTGAATTTGCTAAAATAATACCACGCTTACTCACACTCGAACGAGCATATAAGTAATAAGGACTAGGAACTCCTAACTTCCATCTTTGAAATTCGTTGTGCCATACCTTTTTGCTCAACGAACATTTTACTTTCATATCAATCAAAAGAACTCGTCCAGCAGGAATAACTACATCTTCTGGGACAAATAAATCAAATCCGGAATCTTTTTTTGAATTTAAATTATTAATTTTTTCATGGTATAAATTTTCGTTGCCAGCTAATACTTTTAAATTAAGTGAGTACAAAGGTGCGTTAGACATTATATAACTAATTAATAGCGTTTTTTTATATTAATTATTTAATTCAATTATTTAATTCAATTTATTGACACGAACCACTTGGAGATGCGTTCATTATAGTAGATTCAAAGTCACCAGTTAAAGTTTGCCCTGCTCTTAATGATAATTTTTTATTAAGATGTTGGCTTGCCGAAAGATATCCTAAATCTTGTGTAATAACCGGTTTTTTTCCACAAGCATTAATACAAGGAGCGCCTGCAAGTTTGTTTTGTGATTGACCAATCATACCGCCAGATGTCCCGTTTCCTTCTTGGGTATTGACACACTCTACTCCGTTTTGAGTGATTATATTAGAACTATATTCACACCTTAACGCTTTGCTTTTTTTATTATTAATATAATTAGATGCTACAAATTGGACTCCGGATTGAGGTCTTTTGTATGTAAGCGTTCTTTGTTGTGTTCCTCTTTTAAAAGCAGGGTCTACAAAAGATTTATCCACCACTCTACTAGCTAACCCACCAGATGCTTGTGGTCCTATACCTCCACCCCCTGAACCAACTCCCATCGTTGCTCTTTTAAGATATAAACCATAACTTTGTTGATGACTTGGAACAGATTTTATATCACTAGCTCCTTCACACCCCCCACCTTGATTGATTCCAGTACGAGTAAAACCTAAAGCAAATGTTTGTCCTTTTCTTGAGTTGGCTTCTGACATTAAAGTTTTATTTTTAGCTTTCATTCTCATAACACGTAAAGACATTCTATATGTATTATTTAGAAATTAAATATACAAAGATACTCTATCTTTTGGATTATCTACCAAGCATCTTAATAAAGCCCAATATATTTTGGTATTCTCTATATTAGATAAATAATCACTAAATTTATCATATTGTAAATCTAATTTTTTAAAATTTATATTACTATATTTATTAGACAATTTACAACAATATGTTACTAATAAAGCTAAGGAATAAATTTGTGAATTCATATGAATTATGGAAGGTATTGTTTTTATCTTTTTCATTTCTGGAGAGAAAAATAGATTATTTTTTTTAAATGGGGTTGTTATTTTAACAAAACTATCTTTTATGGGTAAAAAATTGTGTGTATTTAAATACAAGAAAAAAATATCACCACCTGTTCCTCCCTGTTGAGTTTCGTCAAAAGTTTCTATTCTTACGATGTCATTTATATCTAAAAATAAATTACAATATCCATCCTCTTCTAAACTTTGTAATTGTTTATTCAATTGTGTAAATAATTGTTTTAAATGTCTGTAAGAAAGAGTTTGTTTCCTTTTTAATAAGTCTTTTAATCCTTCCACTTTACTTGCTTTTATAGTAAAAGAGGCATTTTTTTTTTGACTTACTATATCATTTGCTATGTTTTTTTTAATTTTTTCAAAGAAATTGGTATATTTCTCTCCATCTTTATAACTAAATTTATATTTATTTTTGGATTTGTCTATTTTGCAAGTATCTGTTTTAAATATTATAGGCATCTATGAAATAATTATATATTAAAAAGAGAAGGTATTTTTAATATTTAGTATTTATATAATGGTTAGACCAGGAATGAAAAGATTGCGACAAGCACATAGTGTTAAAGTTCAACCAAATAAAACAGGAACTTCTTTAATGCAGGGACATTCCGTAATTGTAACAAAAGGAATGGTTGATAAAAAAGGAGTTGTTTTTTCTTCAGCTGCCGATACACCTTATAATAATCTATCTAATAATAAAGTATGGGCACCAAATCCCGCCGATATACTAAAAGCCAAGAAAGACGATAGATGCTATAATCAAATTAAACAAAAAGAATATCTCAGGGATATTAATGGTGATATTATAGCAAAATCTTGGAATTTTAGTTGGCAATAAGCTTTCAATTGGCCTAAAATTGATTCTGATTATAAGTAATAACATTAACTATAATCAATATGAGTATGCCTCTCTCTAAGCAGCAACCTCCCGCTATGCAGCAACCCATATCAATACCTACTAGTACATTACTAGTAGAAAATCTATCTAATCTAGTAAATATCTTAGACACATATGGTGTCGCGGTAATTCCATTAAAAAATATTTCTACCGGTCACCGTAATAGACTTTTAATGCAAAATCCCTTTTTATTGGTTAATTTGGTAGAAGAAGACAACTTTTTCAATATTAATGGTGATTCATATACCAATTGTTTATTTATTCATTTAGCGAGTTTATCTTCAAATTTTTTCTTGTATAATAATATAATGGCTTACGTATCCGCAAATAATGCGTATTTTTCGGCCTGTTCTCCTACAGGGGCAGCAGATACAAAATGTACCTACAATAGTTCTACTAAAACATGGACTTTATTACAAGATATATCATTAAATAATTTAACCACAGACATATCATGCATTCAGTTAGGTGCAGGAGAAATCTTTGATGGTGCTAGATATACTATTAGTGTTGGCAGTAATTGTCCTTCCTCATCACCAGGAGTATTTAAAATTGATGCGAGTTCAAATCCTGTTGGGGAAACTTTAGCAGCTTACGACATCGCAAACACAAACAAATGTACAATCCAAAACCTTACAGTTGATTCTGTTGATGCGGTGCTTTTAACGAACTTGCACGGGGGATTTGTTCAACACGCGACTCCTCCTCGGCGGGCGCTGGGGGTATACTTTAAAAATTGTATTACAAAACGTGTGCGTGCTGAAACATCAACTGGAGAAAATGGAGGATTTACTGGATGGCTGAGCAGTGCTGCGGCCAACATAACTTATGAAAATTGTGTGGTTGTATGGGAAAAAGATTTTCCCGCGCCGTCTTATGTCAGCGGTGGTTTAGGGGGATTTTGGACTGGGAAATACCACTCCACACTCACGACTGGTGGTTTGCAGCGAGTTGATGTTTCAGGATGTATTGCTTATATTGAAATGTCCACTTCCGGGACGGACCCAGGAAGTCAGCCAACAGGTACTTACATATCTGTTACCGGTGCATTTTTTGGAAAGGGGTTCGGTAACGGCAACACAAACAACACAAGTGTAAAGAATTGTTATGTGTTGATTAAAGTTGGTGAAAATTTGACTGGGCATGGACTTGCAAATGGTGGATTAATTAATGGTATTAATGGGGTGGTGCATTCCAATTTCTTAAATTGGGGTTGGAGAGCGACAGGGACTTTGGGGCAGTCCACCCATGCACCCGTTAATAATGACGTTGTCCTAAATACAGCATTTCAATCGACTCCTTGGGATTCATCCGAATATACTGCTACAGCTACATTACCCGTATTCCTTACTGCAGGCAGTAGTGGTAGTAGTGGTGGCGATCCTTATATTTTTCCTCTTAAAAGCAATATTCCTGTAAAACTACCAAATACTAAAGCTGTTTATCGCATGTTTGAACAGGGAAATACTTTTATTAATGCCCAAGTTGATAGAGCAGCACCGGAACATATGATTCGAATGATAAAATATGCCGAAAAACTTACTCCTGTTACACACAATATTACAACAGATGGGTTTTTCTATAGTAAATTTTTTATCCATGCAGAAGGACGTGAAATGATAATTGACCTAGTTTCTAAAAAAGTACATACGACAGAAGAAGGTAAAAAGTTTTTTACTATGAAACAACTAAAAACACGTTTTGATGATGGAGAATTTGACGAGGATGCATTTACATACCGCATCAAATGGAATGTCAAAAATTATGGACGTGTCGCTTTGGATGTGCTATTTTTCCCCAATCCTCACATGGAAAATGGTATTAAAATTAGAGTTGGTGATTTAAAAAATGCTACAGGAATGCTTATTGATAACTACAAACCAAAACTTATGAAACTACCATCAATATCTACCTTGAAATATGATAAACTTCACAGGCGTCTTAATAATACCGAAAATGTGTTTCAGAAAAAAGCCATTAAAGGTAAAAATGAAAAATGGCATTTAAAAAAATAATTATTTATATATTTTTATGAAATAATATATATATAAAAAATTGAAAATAGTTTAATGGTTAGAATAAAAAAATGCAACAGATATTATTTAGAAAATATGCTATTTCGAACAGAAAACAATTATATACGGAAGACCCGTACACAGGATTTAATTTCTCCTTTATTTTATAAATCATGTTAAATATAAAACCAAGGCAAGTTGTATATAAAAAGTCTTTTTTTTGAAAATTGAAGTTTTTCGTTTCTGACAAGAACTGAACTATTAAAACAATCAAGTAATTATACTAACAACTCAAAAATAAAACAATAATGTCTAAATATTCAGCAACTCAACAGGTCAACTTTGCCAAGAACAGCGACCCTCAACAGGGTATCTCTCTCTGCATTCCTCGTGTTTTCAACAATATCAGTTGGCGTAGAATCAAGAAACACATCATCGAAGCCAATCTCGGGTATGTCGAGAGAGTTGATGTTGTTCCAGTAGCCGAGGGCAAATACAAACGAGCATTCGTTCATTTTGCGCCAGGAAAGTGGAACATGCGTGATGCTACTTCTCGGGATGCTCTCAAAGCTCTTCAGGATGGTCATAAAATCAAGCTCGAGTATGAAGCACCTTGGTTTTGGTTGGTCAGTATTAGTGGAGCAGTCAGACCGGATGAGGCTCCAAAGCCAAATGAACGCAAGACCACCGTTAATATGTTACCAAGTGCTGTAAGCGACCAAGGCACCAAGGCAACACTCAAGAACCCAATTGTCGCAAAAGTGACGGAGAACGTGACAACGGAAAGCAAGGTTGATGTGAGTGAAGAATAAATAAAAAAATAAAAAGAAATCAAAGTGTCTAGGATTTTTTTTATTGGTACTGGTGTCTGATGGTAATAATCCTGAAAATAATGTTAGTCGCTCAAACATAAATATTAAAATAAAACCAAGACAAGTTCAACGCAAAATGAAATTCTGAAAATTGAAAATTTTTAAAACTGATAAGTAAGTGTCAATAATACGAAGAGTATCTCAGTTAGCTCAGTTGGTAGAGCATCGGTCTTATGAGCCGAAGGTCAAGGGTTCGAACCCCTTACTGAGAACAATCTGTTAAGCTTTATGGTTGAAGCATCTATTTTATGATAGAACAAGTGAGTTCGATTCTCACAACAGATAAGGGGAACATCTCGGTTAGCTCAGTTGGTAGAGCATCGGTCTTATGAGCCGAAGGTCAAGGGTTCGAACCCCTTACCGAGAACAATCTGTTAAGCTTTATGGTTGAAGCATCTATTTTATGATAGAACAAGTGAGTTCGATTCTCACAACAGATACGGGGAACATCTCAGTTAGCTCAGTTGGTAGAGCATCGGTCTTATGAGCCGAAGGTCACGGGTTCAACCCCCGTATTGAGAATCTATTTTTTTTATTGTGTTAATTGCTACCAAGGGAAATACAAAAATACGCGAAATACACAAATACGCGAAATACAAAAATACGCGAAATACACAAATACGCGAAATACAAAAATACGCGAAATACACAAATACGCGAAATACAAAATTGAACTAAAAAATTCAATTGATAATTAATAATATAAAGTATAAAGTATGTGTAATGGAACCACTCAATATATAAAGACCAAGAATCATAATACTAATTATTATAGGAGAAATAAAGCAGAGAGATTCAACGTGAATGCTTGTCCTCAATGTAATTATGAAACAACAGGACCAAAATCAGCTCTTCAAGCACATATTTGGTCTAAACATACACCAGAACATGAAAGGCCTTTTCAATGTCCTTGCGGTACTTGTGAAAAAGGTTTTTCAGCCAGAGCAAATTTGAACAAACACATAGTGAAACAACATGAAATTGTAATGCCTAAAAAAATTAATAAGCAGACGCTGATTTATAAAATAACTGTGAATAAAAAAATATGTAAAGATGCGGAAATGAAAAAGAGATTGGATTATTATAAAGAAAATCCAGTAATTATTATAAATTCTTTGCCCATAAATCAAGATGATATAAATATCAGTTATGATGCGTTACATTATGATGATGGGTCTAATATGATACGAATAGAACCTTATGATAGATGTAAATTATTAAATCTATATAACTAGTTTATTACTTAAAAATAATAAAATATTTTTTTAATATGGAAGAAGAATATTTTACAAAACAAATCTTAACGTATATGGGTAACAAAAGGACATTTTTAAATCAAATAGATGCTATAATTTCTTTTATAAAAACAGAACTTGGAGAGAATAATATAGATATTGCGGAGGGTTTTACTGGTTCTGGAATAGTAACCCGGTTATTTAAAAATAGAATTATGGGAGATGATTCTCAAGAATACAAGAATTTATATGCGAATGATATATCTGAATATTCAAAAACCTTGAATGAGTGTTATTTAACTTCACTACAAGATTTAAATACAGATGATTTTGAAAATATTGCGTTGCATCTCAAGAAATTAAAAAAATTTCTCTCCACAAAAAATAATCCAAATGCTTTTATATCAAAATATTGGGCTCCTCAAAATGATAATAATATAAAGGAAGGAGAAAGAGCATATTATACAAATAAAAATGCTTGTAATATTGATAAAATAATGTTTTATATCAAAAAATTTGTGGAACCAGAATATCATTCTTTGTTTATAGGTCCATTATTAGTTCAGTGTTCTATTCATACTAATACCAACGGTCAATTCTCAGCCTATCATAAGAATGAAGAAAAAACAAAAGGCATGTATGGTGGTAAGAAAAGTATAGATTTAAAAAGAATAACTGGAGAGATTTTACCTATGATGCCTGTCTTGACGGAACATAAAGCAAATATTCATATAAGTCAATTAAATACAAATGATTGGATAAAGACAATACCAAAGGTAGATTTGGTCTATTATGATCCACCTTATAATAAACATCCTTATAATATATACTATTTTTTGCTTGATATAATTAATAAATGGGATATCAATATGGAAGTGCCTGATACATATAGAGGGCAACCAAAGAATTGGGAGAAAAGTGATTATTGTAGTTTAAAAAACGCCAAAAAGTCTTTTGAAGACTTAATAAAAAATACAAAGTCAAATTTTATACTTGTTTCTTATAATGATAGGGGTATTATTCCTTTAAATGAGCTAGATGAAATTCTTGAAAAATATGGAACATTAACAAAAATCCCAGTAGAACATAAGGTTTATAATAAATTTATTGGTATAGCAGCAAAAAAACGTAAAAAACAAAATAAAAAAATCCAAGAGTTTTTGTGGTTATTGGATTGTAGAAAAAAGCACTAAAAAAAAGGCACTCCCACTTTTTTGTGTAAATCTTTCTCCATATATTGCATTTTGGACAATTATATAAATGTCCATTTTCCAAAAGTTGGTAAAAGTTTTTTCTCAAAATAAGGTATTTTTCACTTCAGAGCATATTGTAGGGATTTTCAGTTTATTAAAAAAAAATAGTTACCTACATAAAAAAAAAGTACTGAAAAAAAGGCACTAAAAAAATAAAATAAAAAATTATTTTGATTTAGGACCTTTTTATGTTATCATATATATATGGATTTGGGCCCAAATAGTTTAAAATTTAATTGTTCTGAATGTGACTATAATACATCACGAAAAAGTAAATGGGAAAGACACCTTGAGACCATTAAACATAAAATGATAACAAATGATAACAAAATGATAACAAAAAAGGTCCATAATTGTAATTGTGGTAAATCTTACACACAACGTTCTAATTTATCTAGACATAAGAAAAAATGTTCCAAAATTATAAAAAAATCGGAAGAAAATCTAGAAAATAAAAAAGAAACTGAATTGGCAAATCCGGAAAATATTACAAAATTGCTTAAAACAATTCTGCAAGAAAACCGAGAATTAAAAAAAGAAATGAAAAATTTGAAAATAACCAATATTACTAATAACAATAACAATAACAATAACATTTCTATAAATTTATTTTTGAATGAGCATTGTAAAAATGCTATGAATTTGGAAGATTTTGTAAATAGTATAAATCTATCGTTAAAAGATTTGGATTATACGACCAAGAACGGATATGTCGAAGGTATGATAAGCATACTAACAAAATCGCTAGGAGATTTAAGCCCTACAGATAGACCAATTCATTCCACAGATGAGAAAAGACTGAAATTCATGGTCAAGAACGAAGAAGGATGGATAAAAGACGACGGGAGTCAACTAAATAACGTTGTGACAAATACTAAATTTAAACTAGTAGACA
>Ga0209534_10004338_pt1 | contig 13132 bp, 7 predicted proteins | sample COG_07_FD_184751 | JGI IMG/M metagenome (GOLD analysis project Ga0209534, IMG submission 184751) | Pelagic Microbial community sample from North Sea - COGITO 998_met_07 (SPAdes) (version 2) | ecosystem: Environmental > Aquatic > Marine > Neritic zone/Coastal water | place: Helgoland, sampling...
TGCTCCTAATTCAGGCTATTCACTTTTTTTAGCTATACTGAACCGCTATACTATGCCCCGCATTTGAAAGCGATATCTATAGAAAGCAAAAGAGTATTGTCCTAAGTGGGACAATTTGAAAATTATTTAAAGGAAAAAAATGACTCCTATTACTAAAACTTTTCAGTATGGTCAGCATACTGTTACTCTAGAAACGGGCGTAATTGCTCGTCAAGCCACCGCAGCCGTAATGGCAAGTATGGATGATACTTGTGTATTGGTTTCTGTTGTCGGTAAAAAGAATACTAAGCCTGGTCAAGACTTCTTCCCATTGACGGTTAACTATCAAGAAAAAACTTACGCAGCTGGTAAAATTCCTGGTGGTTTTTTCAAGCGTGAAGGTCGTCCTTCAGAATACGAAACACTTACGTCTCGTTTAATTGACCGTCCCATTCGTCCTTTATTCCCAAATGGGTTTATGAACGAAGTGCAAATTATCATCACTGTTGTTTCAGCTAACCCTGAAATCCCAACTGATATTATCTCTCTTATTGGTGCGTCTGCCGCTCTAGCTATCTCTGGTATGCCTTTTAATGGTCCTATCGGTGCTGCGCGCGTGGGTTACACTGACGAGCAATATGTATTGAATACCCGCACTTCTGAACTTGAAGCTAGCCAACTCGACTTGGTGGTTGCTGGTACTAAAAACGCAGTGTTAATGGTTGAATCTGAAGCAGACATATTATCTGAAGAAGTCATGCTTGGTGCGGTTATGTATGGTCACGAGCAATTACAAACTGTTATCGGTGCAGTCGCTGAGTTTGCTGCTGAAGTGAATACTCCTTCGTGGAATTGGCAAGGCGAACCAGAAAATACTACGCTTAAAAACAAAGTAAAAGAATTAGCTGAAGCGGGCATGACAGAGGCCTATCAGGTGTCTGACAAAATGGAGCGTAAAGACGCTATCAATACTTTGACTAGTCAAACAGTTGAAACCATTGTTGCTGGCGATGCAGACCAAGATGCTAAGGAAGTATCAGAAATGATGCACGCCCTTGAAAGTGATGTAGTACGTTCACGTATTCTTGCTGGTCAGCCGCGTATAGACGGTCGTGATCCTGCGATGATCCGTGCCCTTAACGTTGCCACTGGTTTGTTGCCACGTACTCACGGTTCTGCTTTGTTCACTCGTGGTGAAACGCAAGCAATCGTTGCTGCTACTTTAGGTACAGAGCGTGATGCACAGATGATTGACGGTCTCAATGGTAAAACTGATAGCCGCTTTATGTTGCATTACAACTTCCCTCCTTATTGTGTAGGTGAAACGGGTTTTGTGGGTTCTCCTAAGCGTCGCGAAATTGGCCATGGTCGCCTAGCTAAACGTGGTATTCAAGCGGTTATGCCGTCTGAGCAAGATTTCCCCTATGTGGTACGTGTTGTTTCTGAAATCACTGAATCAAATGGTTCGTCTTCAATGGCGTCTGTTTGTGGTACGTCTTTAGCATTGATGGATGCGGGTGTGCCAATTAAAGCTTCTGTTGCGGGTATCGCAATGGGCTTAGTGAAAGATGATGAAAACTTTGTCGTTCTATCTGACATCTTGGGTGACGAAGATCACTTAGGCGACATGGACTTTAAAGTGGCCGGTACGACTGGCGGTATCACTGCACTACAAATGGATATCAAAATCGAAGGTATCACTCAAGAAATCATGCAGGTTGCTTTGAAACAAGCTAAAGAAGCGCGTTTGCATATTCTAGGCGTGATGGACCAAGCGATTTCTGGTCACCGTGAAGAGATGTCTGAGTTCGCTCCGCGCATCTACAAAATGAAAGTTGATAAAGACAAAATCCGTGACGTCATTGGTAAAGGCGGCGCGATGATCCGCGCTATTACGGAAGCATCAGAATGTAATATCGAAATCGAAGATGACGGTACTGTTAAGATTTTTGCTACAGAGCTGGCTAAAGCGCAAATTGCTATTGCTAAGATTGAGCAAGTCACTGCTGAAGTTGAGTCGGGTAAAACTTACTCTGGTAAAGTCACGCGTATCGTTGATTTTGGTGCATTTGTTGAAATTCTACCTGGCAAAGAAGGCCTAGTGCATATTTCACAAATCGCACACGAACGTGTTAACAAGGTATCTGACTTCTTAGAAGAAGGCCAAGTGCTAGACGTTAAGGTTGTTGAAATTGACCGTCAGAACCGCATACGTTTAAGTATTAAAGATTTGACTGAAAAACCAGCTTCGCCAGAAGCACCCGCTGAAGGTAATGAATAAATTATTGGTTAACACCAGTAAATAATAAAAAAAGGAGCCGAAAGGCTCCTTTTTTGTTTTAGTGAAAGTTATTTAAATCAATATCTTAATCATAAGGCCTTGTTTTTAGTGACGATGGTATAACTACTCACAATTTGTTGTTGCAGTGCTGGGGGGCTCCTGAAGCCAAAGAGTATGGTCTGGTGAAAGAATATGCACATATTGAGTAAACAGAGCAAACGGAGCAGCTCTTGGTTTTGGCGGCGAGGATCGCCAACGCAGGTATGCATGTATTATTAAAAATTAAAGCCATAATCAATCAAGGGTGATACATGAGCCTGCGATACGCACTGGCTTACTAAAAACAAGTGTCTGCAGCTTTCAGCAAAAATTTGAATATGAGTGAAATGGAAACCAAGTTAAAAATGCTTAGGCATAGAAAAAGTAAACTCACTTATCTTTTCGATAAAAGGCTAATTAATCACTTGCTCAAGAGTGTGCATAGCTTTAGGCGCCACTTCCTGTCCCTGGGTTATGGCCGTTTCTACACATAACATTGTGAGGTAACCATCATCTGACATATCTTGCATACTAATAGACTTTTCTTTCCAAGGATTCCATACCACTATGCTGTCATGGCCTGATGACTGAACATCAGTCTTATTCTTGTCATCTGTAATTGTCAGGGTTTTTGGTTGCTCCAGATGTATTCTGTCTGTTTCTTCGCTAAATCGGTATGCAATGGGGATATCAAATATTTGATATCCCCGAGTTTTATCTGAGTACTGTTCAGACAAACCTAACAACTCACATTGCTTAATATCAGAAATAACAAAATAACTGTGTAAAGCGCAATTATAGATTAAAGGAGTATCACCAAGGTTGATGGTGCGTAATTGTATCTTTAACTGTTGCCCAACATGCACCGCTAAAATGAGTTGTGTGTTGCCTTCAAACCCATCGCCTGTGCTAGTTTGTGGTTTTAGGGTAATGGTAGTTCCAGTATCTGTTTCTTCAGAGCTGATGACTTGCCATGCTTGTGTTCGTACATAACCGTGAGCCGCTGCCTTAGTATTAGATGTATGTTCGCCGAACCAAGGCCAGCAGATAGGTATGCCGCCACGGATCGCTTTGCTACTGTCGAATAAAGCATTTGGGCTTACCCATAAGCGCTCTCTGTTGTCATGTTTTGGTTTGAAACTCAAAATATGTCCCCCAAATAAAGAAATTTCGGCATGGGCAAAGGCGTTATTAATATGCAAAATCTGAATTTTTTGTCGTGTTTTAATCGTGGTTGAATCAGTCAGTAGCATGTGAGTTCTCTATGGGGGGATCAAAAAAGGCGACTTATATAGACGCCTTTTTAACATATTTGAGTGGCAAAATTAAATCTCTGTCGAGTGTTAATTTGTCAAAATATTTATTTACTGATATGAGCTACCAAATCTAGTACTTTGTTTGAATAACCAATTTCGTTATCGTACCAAGATACTAATTTTACAAAGGTGTCGGTAAGTGCAATACCTGCAGTTGCATCAAAAATTGAAGTGCGCACATCGCCGATAAAGTCTTGAGATACTACTGCATCTTCGGTGTAACCCATCACGCCTTTCATATCGCCTTCAGAAGCGGCTTTCATCGCAGCACAAATTTCTGCATAGGTAGCTGGTTTTGCTAAGTTTACCGTTAAATCAACCACTGAAACATCAGCAGTGGGTACGCGGAAAGCCATACCCGTAAGTTTGCCATTAAGCTCTGGGATAACTTTACCCACAGCTTTAGCTGCGCCGGTAGATGATGGAATGATATTCTGAGATGCACCACGTCCACCGCGCCAATCTTTAGCCGATGGGCTATCAACTGTTTTCTGCGTAGCTGTTGTTGCGTGTACAGTTGTCATTAAACCGTCAACAATGCCGAAGTTATCGTTTAATACTTTAGCCAAAGGCGCTAGGCAGTTAGTCGTACAAGATGCGTTAGATACCACATCTTGACCAGCATATTCGCTATGGTTAACCCCCATCACAAACATTGGCGTTGCATCTTTAGAAGGAGCAGATAGAACTACTTTTTTGGCTCCCGCTTCGATATGTTTACGTGCAGTTTCGTCAGTCAAAAATAGACCCGTTGATTCAACTACAACTTCTGCACCAATGGTATCCCAAGCTAAGTCTGCAGGGTTACGCTCAGCGGTCACACGAACTGTTTTACCATTAACGACCAATTGACCGTCTTTTACTTCAACAGTGCCATTAAATTTTCCATGGGTAGAGTCATACTTAAGCATATACGCCATGTAGTCTGCATCTAATAGATCGTTAATACCCACTACTTCAATGTCGTTACGTTCACATGCGGCACGGAATACAAATCGACCTATTCGGCCGAAGCCATTGATACCTACTTTTATTGCCATTTTCAATCCTCTGAGCTGTTTCAAACAAGTTGTTTAAACAAGGTTTTTACGAAAGGTGATAACACCCTTCTGAAATATAATTACAAAATTATGGACTAAATAGCTTAATAAGGCAAAATATTCACGGTAATATGTTATTAAATTACAATATTGTTATTTTGAAGGTATTTATTCGTTACTAATGAAGCGATTATCGTTGATAATAGTTGGATACAAATGGCGGTATATCATTGCTAGATATTACCTCCGCTATTAAAATATATGTAAAAGGTCAATAGGACCTGGTCAAATTGCAAAGGAATTAAATTTTAATGACGTCTTCGTTACTTGAACAATTGGTGGAATATCGTGGAATTGAATCTCACTATAACGATGCCTGGGGTCGCCCCAGAAATATAGCAACAGCAACAAAAACGAAATTATTATCAGCAATGGGATATCAAGTTGATGAGCCTAATTTGTTGTTAAATCAAGTGCAGGAAAATAGTAATAATGCCTGGTTATCTGTATTGAACCCTGTGCAAGTTCTGCGTGTTGAAGAAAATTTACAAATTGTAGTGCGTCTTCCCATTGAGCTTGTGACAGATGAATACATAGCTCATATTAATACTGAACTAGGCGAAATAATAGAGCATCGGTTTGTACCCATCGACTGTCAATTGGTAAATGTTGCACATATTGAAGATATGGAATTTCAAGAATATCTCATCGATATTCCGATAACATTACCATTGGGATACCATTCATTATCTTTAGTAATAGATGATGATGAGCTGGGAAGCATGCGACTTATAATAGCGCCATCCTCTTGCTATAAACCTAAGGCATTATTACAAGGTCAAAAGGTCTGGGGAATCAGTGTGCAGTTGTATTGTTTGCGCAGTGATAATAATTGGGGCGTTGGGGATTTTTCAGATTTATCTTTTCTGGTTGAAAAACTGGCTAAACAAGGTGCTCAATTTGTTGGACTTAATCCCATTCATGCGCTCTATCCTGCTAATCCTAGTGCTTGTAGCCCATATGGGCCATCTTCTCGTCGCTGGCTAAATTTTATTTATATTGATGTGACAGCACTGGACGGTTATCAACAAGCCAGTACTCAAGCTGTTGTAAACGATATTGATTTTCAGCAAAAACTCCAAAAGGCTCGATCTACTGATTTAGTCGATTACGAGTTAGTCACTGAGTTAAAGTTAAATGCGTTAGAAAAAGTCTTTGCACATCAAAATAGCCAATATCTATCTAAAAACACTAAATTAAATAAAATATTTAAAGCCTTTGTCGTTGAAGGCGGCGAAAGTTTGAAGACCTTAGCAGTATATGATGCGCTTCAAGAAAGTTTAGTGGCACAACAAAAACCATCTTCTGGTTGGCCCGTTTTTCCAAAAGAATTATCAGATTTCTATAATCCTGCGGTAAAAACGTTTAGCAAAAAAAATGCTAAACGAGTGAAGTTTTTTTTGTGGCTGCAATGGCAAGCAGCGTTGCAGCTTGAACAAGCTAACCAGGTTGCAGAGCAAAATAATATGTCGATTGGTTTATATCGTGATTTAGCTGTAGGGGTAAGTGAAGGCAGCGCAGAAATTTGGGGTAATAAAGAATTGTATTGCACGAAAGCAAGTATAGGTGCACCACCCGATATATTAGGTCCACTAGGGCAAAATTGGGGATTGCCGCCCATGGATCCAGAAAAACTTTACGAACAACAATACCAACCTATTATTGAACTATTTGACGCTAATATGCGGGCCACTGGTGCGCTGCGCATTGATCACGTGATGGCGTTATTGAGATTATGGTGGGTGGCAAAGGGTGATGATGCCAAAGAAGGGGGCTATGTGTATTATCCAGTGGATGACCTATTGGCTATTTTGGCATTAGAAAGCCACAGACACCAAAGTTTGGTGATTGGTGAAGACCTAGGAACTGTTCCAGATGAGATAAGGACTAAATTAGCAGGAAATGGTGTGTATTCTTACCGCGTGTTCTTTTTTGAACAGGCTGACGACGGTGGTTTTTTCTCACCTGCTCATTACCCTGAACAGTCCATGTCTACTCTCACCACTCATGATATGCCTACCTTAACAGGGTATTGGCATTGTGATGATTTGGCATTAGGTAAAAAATTGGGGTTATATCCTACCGACGAAATTCTGAGCACTTTATATACCAGTAGACATGAAAATAAGCAGTCCATTTTAGATACCTTACATGGTCATCATTCGGTTAATGATGAGGTTGGACGTAATGGGCATAATGTGGCTATGAGTAAAGCGTTAAATTTTGGAATGCAGTTACATATGGCTGCTGGTTCAAGTGCGCTGCTCAGTTTACAATTAGAAGATTGGTTAGAAATGGATAAACCCGTTAATATTCCTGGTACCTTTAATGAATATCCCAATTGGCGGCGCAAGTTATCGCGAAATTTGCAGGACATTTTTAATGACAGTTCATTAAATAATCTTGCGGCTAATTTAACAGAGGCACGTCAACACTCCTCAAAGTAAAATAGAAAGTGGCTCACATATTATGTGAGCCACTCATACTAAGGCGACACAATGCAACTCGAACAAGCACTAAAACAAGCCAAATGTACTTTTCCATTTACTCATTTGGGCGCTCATTTTCAGCCATCAAACTGTATTTTCACTGTCACAACTTGGCTGCCCAATGCAGAGAAAGTCAAAGTCATTGACTTAGCATCGGGTAAGCCGCTCGGCTCTTTAAAAAAAGTTAATGGTAGTCATTTATTTCGAGGTGAGTTTAACGTTAAACAAGCACCGCAGTTTTACGCATTCGAGGTAGCTAATACACAAGGGCAATACCAAGTTGTTGACCCTTATCAGTTTCAAGAGCAAGCTTATCACGCGGTACATTTTATCGATCACAGTGCGCAAAATGTCTATCAACAACTAGGTGCACAACTGGTTAATTTGGATGTGGGATTAGAAGGACCCATTCAAGCAACTCGGTTTGCAGTGTTTGCACCTAATGCGAGTGCTGTTTCACTGATTGGTGAGTTTAATTATTGGGATGGGTCGTGTCTGCCCATGCAAAAAACCGACTTTGGTTATTGGGTATTGGTTGTGCCGGGCATAGAGGCTGGGGCTAAATACAAATATCAAATTAAAGATGCTGCTGGTAATGAATTACCTCACAAAGCAGATCCTGTTGGCTTTTATGCTGAGCAATACCCTTCTCATACCTCTGTAGTTTACGACCACCAGCAATATCAATGGAAAGATAAAGCATGGCTTAAGAAGGCTAAAAATGATAAGTATCATCAGCCGATGAGTATTTATGAATTGCATTTGGCTTCATGGAAGCGACCCGCGCCTGATTCTCAAGAAACCTACCTAAGCTATCGAGAGCTAGCAGAGCAATTAATCCCCTATATTAAAGACATGGGGTACACCCACATTGAGTTGTTACCTGTTTCTGAGTTTCCTTTTGATGGCTCTTGGGGATATCAGCCGGTGGGATTATTTGCACCCAGTAGTCGGTTTGGTACGCCTGATGATTTCAAGTTTTTTGTTGACCAATGTCATCAAAATAACATTGGCGTGATCATCGATTGGGTGCCTGCCCATTTCCCCGAAGACGGCCACGGCTTAGCAAGATTTGATGGCACCCATGTTTACGAATATGAAGACCCACGCAAAGGTTGGCATCCAGATTGGAATTCGTGCATTTACGATTTTGGTAAGGATACTGTACGTCAATTTCTGGTAGCCAATGCGTTGTTTTGGGTGGATAAATACCATATTGATGGACTACGTGTTGATGCGGTGGCATCCATGTTATATTTGGATTACTCCCGAGATGAGGGAGAATGGATCCCCAATGTAGATGGTGGAAATCACAATTTCGAAGCCATAAGTTTTCTACAATGGATGAATTCAGAAGTATACGAAAAATTCCCCCATGCAATGACTATCGCCGAAGAGTCTACTTCGTTTCCTAAGGTATCGCGCCCCGTGTCTGAAGGTGGTTTGGGCTTTGGTTTTAAATGGAATATGGGTTGGATGCATGACTCATTGCATTATATTGCTAAAGATCCTTCATATCGACGTTATCACCACAATGAAATTACATTCTCCATGGTGTATGCATTTGATGAAAGTTTTGTGTTACCTATTTCTCATGACGAAGTGGTTCATGGTAAAGGCTCATTGTTGCGCAAGATGCCTGGTGACGAGTGGCAACAAGCGGCTAATCTGCGTGCTTATGCTGGATTTATGTATGCTCACCCTGGGAAAAAACTTAACTTTATGGGTAATGAGATTGGTCAAGCCGCAGAGTGGAATCACGATAGCTCGGTTAATTGGCATTTACTTGAGTTTGAGAAGCATCAAGGTATACAAAACTTGTATCGTGACTTAAATAAGGCGTATCGCAAATATCCTGCGTTATATGAATTAGATCACAGTCATGAAGGTTTTGAATGGATTGATCATGGTAATGCGGATCAAAGTATTTTGTCTGTGTTGCGTAAGTCCACTGATGCAAAGCAAAAGATTTATGTGCTGATTAATTTCACGCCAGTACCATACGAAAATTTTACATTAGGTGTCCAGGATGAAGGCGTGTATGAGCTGATTTTGAACTCAGACGATAAAAAATATTGGGGCGGCGCTCACAAAACCAACAAAAAAATGCAGGCAACCTCAGAGCCTTGGAACGACCAACCTTATTCTGTGAATATTAATTTACCCTCTTTGGCATGTTTATTTATTTTATTTAAGGGCTAGTCATGTCCAATTTTTATGTTTCAGATGGGCAACCTAATCCTCTTGGTGCCACTATAGGGCTTGGTGGCTGTAACTTTGCCGTGCATTGCCCAAGTGCCGATGGGGTTGAGATCTGTTTGTTTGATAAAAATACAGAAGAACAGCTGGCAGCAATTGTTATGCCTGCAAAAACGGGCAAAATTTGGCACTGCCAGCTTGATGGTATTCAGGCTGGGCAATTGTATGGATACCGAGTGATTGGCGAAAATCATGCGCATGTAGGGCTAAAATTCGATCATCAGAAGTTACTCATTGACCCCTATGCAAAAGCATTAAATAGGTCTGCTGTATGGAATAAAACTCAGTATAAGGGTGATAGCCAGTTTATGATCCCAAAAGGCATAGTTCAAAACTCTGAGGTTAATCTAAAACAAACTCCAAAACCCCAGACGCCACTTGATCAAACTGTGATTTATGAAACTCACGTTAAAGGATTAACTCAGTTGCATCCCGATGTGCCTGACCAATATAAAGGTAAATTTTTGGGGGTGTGCCAACCTGCGATTGTGAACCATTTAAAATCATTAGGTATTACCGCTATCCAGTTAATGCCAGTGGCAGCATTTATGCCAGAACCCTATATCACCAATAAAGGTCTGACCAATTATTGGGGTTACAATCCGATTAATTATTTTTCTCCCGATCCTAGATATGCAATAGATGATGGTGTAGCTGAATTTAAAACTATGACGCAGACTCTTCATGAAGCGGGTATTGAAGTGATTTTGGACGTGGTTTATAACCACACTGCTGAGGGAGGCATTGATGGTCCACTATTGTCATTTAAAGGGTTTGATAATTCTTCATGTTATTTATTTGATCGAAACGAATATGGCGCTGTTGATTATAATAAATATGTGAATAATTCAGGCTGTGGTAATAGTGTCAATACGGCTTTTCCTTATGTACTCAAAATGGTCATGGATGCACTACGCTATTGGACTTTAGAGATGGGCGTGGATGGGTTTCGTTTTGACTTAGCAGCTAGTTTAGGTCGAGACCCTTATGAGTTTTCAACCTTATCCGGTTTTTTCCGCACTATTCGTCAAGATCCTGTGTTGAGCAATACAAAGCTAATTGCTGAACCTTGGGACATAGGTCATGGTGGTTATCGACTGGGACAATTCCCCTCAAATTGGCTAGAGTGCAATGATAAATATCGTGATACGGTGCGAGCATATTGGCGAGGAGATAAAGGTCTTGTCAGCGATTTTGCGACTCGTTTATTAGGTTCACGTGATGTGTTTCCTAAAGAAGATCGTTCCATTCTCACTTCTGTCAACAACATCAGTTATCACGACGGTTTTACTTTACACGATCTAGTGAGTTATGCCGAAAGGCATAACGAAGCGAATGGCGAACAAAACCGAGATGGCCACGGGCATAATTTGTCGGCTAACTATGGTGTAGAAGGCCCAACCACGGATGCTAAAATACTTGCCATGCGCGAGCGGCAAAAACGTAACCTGTTTGCCACTTTGATGTTGTCCCAAGGTATTCCTCACATGCTTGGTGGCGACGAACTTAGTCGTACTCAACATGGAAACAACAACGCCTATTGCCAAGACAATAATATCAGCTGGCTTGATTGGACATTAAACCAATCTAAACAAGACTTTTTAACTTTTTGTCAGCAAACCATTTCTTTGCGTAAAAGCAGTGAAATTCTCAACCACCTTAATTTAAAAGATGACCGCTATTCGTCAGGTCACAATGTGGAAAAAATCAATTGGTATCGACCAGATGGAGCGCGCAAGCTAGAAGACGACTGGCAAAATCATGACAATCAATCTTTTGCTGTAGAGCTATGCGGGCCATATAGCAAAGGTCAATCACACCACGAACATTGGTTGTTGGTCTTTAATGCCAGCGAACACGACGTGCATTTTCATTTACCCGATTTAGGTGCCAGCACAGCTTGGAAAATCATGCTGGATACAAGATATGCGAGATGGTCTGAGCAACCCAATATACTTATTCGACAAGTGCATATGCAGGCATTTAGAAGTCTTTGTGTTTTTAAGTGCTCCATTGGGGATTGATTTGGCAAAGAACCTGTTCCGCTAACATTCATATTTTAATAAAGGAATGTTTTATTGCTGCAACGTTTAGATAGTCTGCTTTTTATAAAACAGTCGTACAAAGCATCTGAATAATGACGTATTTATAAATACATGGCTAATTGTCTTATTTTGATTGAGTGGAATTGGTTATTAGCTGCTTTTTGTTATATTTATTTAAATAGTTAAGCTAAATTTCACTTTTTTAATGAAAGTTACTTTCATTTCATGATGATAAATATCTGCGATATGGTACTTGAATCGTATTGTTTGCCTTTAATTTGGCTCATTTGATTAGTTAACTCGTGAGTTTTGAGAAAGTCGTTAAAAGATCACCTATATATATCCACTTTTGATTGTCTTTTAGACAAATTCGTAATTTATCAACAATTTGGCTCTACCTCCTTCCTTCTTTAGAATGCTGCTCAAATTGAGGAAATCTCAATCTTTTATGGGCCAGTGATATTTGTTATCAAGGTCATTTCAGCGATTTAATTACTAAGGTAGTAAGACTTACTATTATGAATCAACAGTTAGAGCAGGAACTATTAGGTAGTTGGCAAGAAAGGCAAGAGTTCGCTGAGCAAATGCAACCTATTCTAGGTAAGTTGTATCGAAACAGAGCAATTGAAATATCTGTTTATGGGCGTCCTTTATTAGGTGCTAGTGCCATCGATATTATTAAGGCTCACCGCACGGTAAGGCTCAAAGAAAAGCAAAAGTTGCGTCTCAGAGAAAGTTGGCCATTGCTTGAAGCATTAAATAAAATGGAACTTGCTCCTGCTCATATTGATTTAGGAAAATTGGCGTATGGTTATCATTATGATCCCGCCTATTCCGGTGTATCGATTGAAGACTATTTGTCTGAACAGTTAAAAGACATTGTGAATGTTAAAGATGATCAAAAACCTCAAGATGTTGTGTTGTATGGATTTGGTAGAATAGGCCGACTGTTAGCCAGATTACTGATTGAAAGGCAAGGTACTAACAATAAGTTACGCTTAAAAGCGATTGTTGTTCGTGGTGGCAAAGAAGGTGATTTAGAAAAGCGTGCGAGTTTATTACGCCGTGATTCAGTGCATGGACCTTTTAATGGCAGTATCACTATCGATATAGAAAAAAATGCGATTAAAGTAAATACGTTTGACTACCAAACTAGTGTTCCTGGAGTTTTTGCAATTGGTGATATCAATACCTATCCTGGTAAACTAAAACTTATTTTATGTGGATTTCATGAAGCAACTCTTATGTGCCAATCGGCTTATAAGATTATTAATCCTGGTAAAAAACATGTTTTTAGATATACTACGGTAAGCGGGGTTGATGGGTTTGATGGCACAAGAAAAGAGGCAAAAAAACCTGTAATTCAAGCTCTTAACGATTAGCATAAATCATGTCAGACATTAATATCATTATAAAAGATAGGGCTGGAAACATCCATAAAGTACTCGCTCCAACTGATATGGCAATGAACCTAATGGAAATAATTCGTTCCTATGAATTAGCACCTGAAGGAACAATTGGGGTTTGTGGGGGTTTAGCAATGTGTGCTTCTTGTCAATGTTATATTAATTCAAACCATAATCTTCCTGAGGCAGGAGAAGAAGAAGAAGCAATGCTATCCGAA
>Ga0209534_10004353_pt1 | contig 13108 bp, 12 predicted proteins | sample COG_07_FD_184751 | JGI IMG/M metagenome (GOLD analysis project Ga0209534, IMG submission 184751) | Pelagic Microbial community sample from North Sea - COGITO 998_met_07 (SPAdes) (version 2) | ecosystem: Environmental > Aquatic > Marine > Neritic zone/Coastal water | place: Helgoland, sampling...
GGTCTTTTGTCGCATCAGAAATTGTCAAAAAGATGGTTCAAAAAGATATTCCTGTTAAAGGAGCAAAAACTTTGCTTTTAGGTTTCACATTTAAAGAGAATTGTCCTGATGTCCGAAACACCCGGGTGATAGATATTTACAAAGATCTAGTAGAGTTTGGTTTAGATGTAACTGTTTATGACCCTTGGGTAGATCTGGAAGAGGTTAATCAAGAATATGGTATTGAAGTTTCTAATTCGAAATCAGTCTTAGAATTTAAATACTCAGCGATGGTTCTTGCTGTGAGCCATAACGAATTTTTGAAGATTGACCTTGCTGAGATTAAAAACGAAAAATCTGTAATATTTGATATTAAAGGGTTTTTACCACGGCATTTAGTCGATGCAAGATTATAGAATTAAACGAAATGATCCTTAAAGTTTTATTGATATACCCCCGATATTAGTGTGCATTCTGTATTATGTGAATGATAGCACAATATCGGAAACAGTAATCTTTTTGCTTAAATAATAATAACTCATGAATAAATTTTGGTCAGGAAAATCAGTTCTAATAACTGGCGGTACAGGCTCCTTAGGTAAGGAACTTACAAGTCATATTTTAACCAACTTTCCCGAGGTAAGAAAGGTGATTATTTACAGTAGAGATGAGCAGAAACAATTTGTCATGGCTCAAGAGTATCCATCGGCACAATATCCTCAGATTAGATATTTGATCGGAGATGTCCGTGATTATGTCCGTCTAGAAAGAGCAATGAATGGTGTAGATTACGTTATTCACGCAGCAGCGATGAAGCATGTCCACATTGCTGAGTACAATCCTGACGAATGTGTGAAGACTAATGTCCACGGTGCTCAGAATGTTATAGACGCGTGTATAAAAAACAATGTAAGTCGTGTTGTAGCTCTTTCTACGGATAAAGCATGTGCACCTATAAATCTCTATGGAGCGACTAAACTTGCTTCTGACAAGCTTTTTGTGGCTGCCAATAACTTCAAGGGAGCTAGAGACATTCGATTTAGTGTAGTGAGATATGGTAATGTAATGGGGTCGAATGGTTCCGTAATTCCATTTTTCATTAATAAAAGGAAAGAGGGCAAACTACCTATTACTAGTGATAAAATGACTCGTTTCAACATTAGTCTTCAGGGTGGTGTTGACATGGTAATGCATGCCCTCGAACATGCTTGGGGTAGTGAATTATTCGTACCTAAAATCCCAAGTTACAAAATCCTTGATGTAGCTGAAGCCATTGGACCTGAGTGCGAAAAGCCAGTAGTAGGTATCAGACCTGGTGAAAAAATCCACGAGGAAATGATTACCCCTTCAGATTCATATAATACGTATGATTTAGGAAAATATTACACAATTCTTCCAACGGTTACACCATGGGATTTGGAAGAATTCAAAACTGCTCATAATGCCAAGCAAGTACAGGAAGGCTTTAGCTATAATTCGGGTGATAATGAAGAATGGGAAACTGTCGATTCCTTACGAGAGCTTATATCAAAACACGTAGATCCAACATTTAAGGTATAATGAATCCAATTCCTTACGGTAAGCAAAATATCACTCAAGCAGATATTGATGCGGTTGTTGAAGTGCTGAAAGAAGACTATTTGACTCAAGGTCCAAAGATTAAAGAGTTCGAGGATGCTTTTGCTTCATACGTAGATGCTAAATATGCCGTAGCTGTATCCAACGGCACAGCAGCCTTACACCTTTGTGCCTTAGCGCTAAATGTTTGCGAGGGTCAAAAAGTAATTACTACCCCAATAACCTTTGCTGCAAGTGCGAACTGTGTAAGATATTGTGGAGGGGAAGTAGTGTTTGGGGATATTGACCCAGAAACATATCTTCTCGATATTAATTCAGTTCGCGAGCTCCTAGAAGCATCACCGAAAGGAACGTTTTCGGGCGTCATTCCTGTTGACTTTGCTGGACGTGCAGTTGACCTAGAAGCTTATAGAAAACTCGCAAATGAATATGGGCTTTGGATTATAGAGGATGCTTGTCATGCACCAGGAGGATCGTTCATTAAGTCTAATGGCCAAGAATCCAAGTGTGGATCAGGTGATTTCGCGGACCTAGCGATTTTTTCATTTCACCCCGTTAAACATATCGCTTCTGGTGAGGGTGGTATGATTACTACAAATGATGAAGCTCTTTATAAAAGTTTACTCGCATTAAGAACTCACGGTATTGTAAAGGATGATAATTCATATACCAATAGTGTCGACTTCGCATCAGGAATCGAAAACGCCAAATCCTATCCATTATGGTATATGGAAATGCAAGAGTTAGGATATAATTATCGTCTAACAGACTTCCAAGCCGCTTTAGGTTTAAGCCAGCTCCAGAGAGCAGATGAAGGAATAAATCGTAGAAAAGAAATTGCAAGTGCCTATGAGAATGCGTTTAAAAATAAAGAATACATTAAAGGGCAATCGGGAGTAGTTGCTGGGCATGCTTACCATCTGTATGTTATTGAAGTGGACGATAGATTTGGTTTGTATAAATATTTAAGGGAAAACCAGGTATACGCTCAGATTCATTATATCCCTTGTCATCTCATGCCGTATTATAGGAATCAAGGCTGGAATGAGGGTGATAGACCGCATTCAGAAATCTATTATAAGAACTGTATCAGTCTTCCAATGTACCCAACGCTTTCGGAAGAAGAACAGAGTCATGTAATAAATACGATAATTAAGTTTTTTGGACAATGAAAGCTCCAGAATTAATCTCTGATCGACTATTTTTCGAACCATTAGGGGAGGCTCATTTGAGCAATGAATATGTTTATTGGATGAATGATCCAGAAGTAAACATGTATTTGGAGTCAGGAGGAGATTATTCATTAAAAAAGCTAGAACAATTTCTTAAAAAAGTTGAATCAAATTCAATATTATTTTGGGCCATACGTCTTAAAGATTCGGGAAAGCACATCGGTAACATTAAAATTGACCCAGTAAATGAAAGGAATAGAACCGGTGAGTATGGTATTCTCATAGGAGATAAGAATGAATGGGGTAAGGGGTATGCTACGGAAGCTTCAAATACCATTTTAGAGTTCTGTTTTTCAGAAAATGTCCAGCTCAGGAAAGTAACCCTTGGTGTTGTTGCTGAAAATGAGTCAGCTGTTCAGTTATATAGAAAATTGGGTTTCACTCAAGAGGGTTTATTGAAAAAGCATGCACTTCATATGAACAAATGGTGTGATGTTGTTAGAATGGCAAAATTTAACTCTAGTTTGAAAATTGAAAAATTAATTCTTGGTACCGTTCAACTTGGTCTCGAATATGGCATAAATAATGTTACGGGCAAGCCAAGTAGAAAAAATGCTTTTACCATTCTTGAAAAAGCATCTTCACGCGGTATTAAATATTTAGATACAGCTGCTGCATATGGAGACTCCGAAGAAGTAATAGGGGCTTTTCATACTGTTTATCAAAAGCGTTTTCTTACTCTAACTAAATTTCACATTAAAGGTGATGAAGACGTTTCTAAACTCGTTTCTGATGCACTGGGTCGCTTAAACATTACTGAAATTGAGGTAATGTTTTTTCACTCTTACCAAGATATTAAATCTAACCCAAAGTTGATAGATGACCTCTTAATAGAAGTGAAAGCGGGAAGAATAAATAAGATTGGTGTTTCGGTTTACACCAATGAACAAATCGAAGAATTGCTTGATTTCAATGATATTAAGGTGATTCAGGCTCCGTTCAATCTTTTCGATAATGAAAGTAAGCGTGGTAAGATCTTTAAGAGAGCAAAAGCGGAAGGTAAGGAGATTCATTCTAGATCGGTATTCCTTCAAGGTCTGTTCTTTAAAGATATATATAGCTTACCAGAAAATTTAAATCCTTTAAAGCCTCAGTTACAAAAAATTACAAGTTTAGCTCAAGAATCAAACTTGAGTATGGCGTCATTAGCTCTTAATTATGTTCTAAGTAAAGATTATATAGATGGAGTTTTAATTGGGGTGGATAATGAGCAACAATTAAATTCTAACATAACATTGCTAGAACAAACAATACCTCAGAGTTTAATAAAGGAGATAGATAACATACAAGTTTCTAGTATTGAACTATTAAATCCAGCAGAATGGAGCAAGTAAAGGTTATAGCCATAACGCAAGCACGAGTGGGTTCAACTCGCTTACCACGAAAAGTTTTACTTCCATTAGGAGATGAAACACTATTGGGAGTACACTTAAAAAGACTTAGTCAAGCTAAAAGTGTTGATAAATGTATCGTAGCAACCACTGATGAAGAAGAAAGCCAATCGATTATTAATATAGCTAAATCAAAGGGTTTTTCTACTTTTCAAGGTCAGTTAAACGATGTGTTAGACCGCTTTTATCAGGCCGCCTTATTACACGAGCCTACTCACGTCGTTCGTGTTACATCGGATTGCCCTTTAATTGATCCTGAATTGATTGATAGCATTGTAAAGCAGGCAATAAATGAAGGGCACGATTATTTCTCTAATACCTTAATAGAAGATTTTCCAGACGGTCAAGATGTCGAAGTTTTTACTTTTAAGGCGCTTGAAAAAGCTTGGAATACAGCTAAGACGAATACAGAACGTGAGCATGTAACACCATACATTCGGAATAATAGTACCTTCAAAGGTGGGTCTTTATTCAAGTCGGCTGATTATTCTGCACCGGAAAACTATAATCGCGTACGCATGACAGTGGATGAAGCCATTGACTTGGAGGTTATGCAATGGCTAGTTGAGGAATTAGGAGCGGATAAAGATTGGCTTACCTACACGAAATTTATATTAGCTAATCAATATCAATTGGACAATACACACATACTTAGGAACGAGGGCTATTTAAAATCATTAGAAAACGAATTTGAATAAATAATATGGGTAAAGGTCAATCTCTTTATAAGAAAGCAAAAAGTATTATTCCTGGAGGAACGATGCTTCTTTCCAAAAGACCAGAAATGCATTTACCGGAACAATGGCCTTCATTTTTCGATACGGCTAAAGGTATAAGCGTGAAAGATCTAGATGCTAATGAGTATACAGACATGTATATCATGGGTATCGGAACCAATACGCTTGGGTATGGGAATTCATATGTGGATGAGGCTGTAAGTGCTGTTGTTAAGAAGGGCAACATGTCTACTTTTAATTGTCCTGAAGAAGTTGAGTTGGCTGAGAAATTGATTGAATTACACCCTTGGGGTGAAATGGTTCGTTTTGCACGCTCCGGGGGAGAAGCTAATTCAATTGCGGTTCGAATTGCTCGGGCAGCTTCGGGAAGAGATAAAGTTGCAATTTGCGGTTATCATGGTTGGCATGATTGGTACATTTCTACTAATCTTGGTGATAATGCTGGACTAGATGGACACCTACTTCCTGGCTTAGAACCGGCCGGAGTACCGAGATCCTTGAAAGGGACCACAATTCCATTTACTTATAACGATTTAGAAGAAATTACTCAGATTGTAAAGTCGAATCCTGACTTGGGGGTTATTAAAATGGAGGTTACCAGAAATATGGGACCTAAAGAGGGTTACCTAGAAGGAATACGCAAACTATGCGATGAAAATAATATAGTTCTGATTTTTGATGAGTGTACATCTGGCTTCAGAGAAACATACGGTGGCATACATTTGAAATATGGTGTAGAACCTGATATGTGTATGTTTGGTAAGGCATTAGGAAATGGTTATGCAATAACTGCGGTTCTTGGAAAAAGAGAGATTATGGAAGCTGCTCAAAAAACTTTTATCAGTAGCACTTTTTGGACAGAGAGAATTGGACCGGCCGCCGCTATTGCTACACTAGAGGAAATGAATAGAATTAAATCTTGGGAAATTATTACCGAACAAGGAAAAAAAATTCAAGAAGGTTGGAAAAACCTCGCTGTAGAAAATGACTTAGACCTACAATGTGCGGGTATACCTGCATTGTCTACATATTCAATTAAGTCCGAGAGCTGGCTAAAGTATAAAACGTTTATTACTCAGGAGATGCTCAAAAAAGGTTGGCTTGCTGGTAGCAGCGTGTATGTTTGTGTCGATCATACAGATTCAGTAATTGAAAATTACTTGAATGAACTAAATCCAATCTTTAAGACAATTAGCGATTTTGAAAAATCACGTCGAGATATTTCTGAATTGCTCGAGGGACCAGTTAGTCACGAAGGGTTTAAGAGATTGAACTAATGAGAGCCTACAAGGTTTTAAAAAAACAGGAGTTTAAAAAAGACGAATACTATCTTAAGCCTATTCGGCATGAGGATAGATTCGAAATCATGCAGTGGCGTAACGAGCAGATTCTCCATTTAAGGCAAATAAAACCGCTAACTGTGGAGGTTCAGGATAAGTACTTTATAGATGTCATCGCCCCATTATTTAAAGAAGAACGGCCTAATCAAATCCTTTTTTCATTTTTCCAAAACGAGGAAGTAGTGGGCTATGGTGGTTTAGTTCACATTAATTATGAAGACAAAAATGCGGAAATAAGTTTCGTAATGAAAACAGAATTGCAGAACCTTTATTTTGAGAGATTCTGGATTGTCTATTTGAATCTAATTAAGAGACCCGCTTTTCGAGAATTAAAATTACGAAAGATTTATACTTATGCCTTTGATGTAAGAGAAAGGCTATATCCAGCACTTGAAGGTGCTGGCTTTTCATTAGATGCTCGATTGCGCGAACATTGCATAGTTAGAGGAGAGTATAAAGATGTTCTAGTTCATAGTTTCTGGAATCCAACGATAAACCTTAAAATGCGTTATGCACAAGAGGAAGACGTGGACCATTATTTCCGCTGGGCTAATGATACATCAGTTCGCCAAAATTCATTTAATCCTGAACCGATCTTATTTAAGAATCACTCAGAATGGTTCAAGGAAAAGCTGAAATCTGACTATGCTAAACTCTATATTTTTGAAGTTCTCGGAAAGCCTGTAGGACAATTTCGGATTGATAAAGTGGATGATGCCTGGGAAATTGATTACTCCGTGGATAAGTCCTGTCGAGGCTTAGGAGTAGGGAAAGCAATGATTTCTCTATTCATTACAAAGAGTTCAAAAAACTCATTGCTACACCCCTTAAAGGCAGTAGTTAAGATTAGTAACATTGCTTCTCAAAGAGTCTTTCAAGATCTCGGGTTTACGAAAGTGGAAGAGCAAAAGGAGACTACAACCTATCTATATCAATAATGAAGAAATATCTTTTCTTATCCGAAAAGCCGTGGCATGAAAGTATCTATAATTACCTTTCCAAGAGGGAAGATGAGTCGTGGTTTCGAATATTACGAAAAGAGGATTTCAATGAAGCAGTCCTGCAAGAATTACAGCCTGAAATAATATTCATACCACACTGGTCGTATATTATTCCTGAGTCTATTTGGAAAAACTTTACTTGCATTGTTTTCCACATGACAGATCTTCCATATGGTCGCGGTGGCAGTCCGTTGCAGAACCTTATCGCTAGAGGGCATCGGGAAACAATGATATCTGCAATTAAAGTTGATATAGGCATTGATACGGGTGATGTTTACTGTAAATCTCACTTGAGCTTAGAAGGAACTGCACACGAGATATTTATGCGTAGTACACCTATTATAGCTGACATGATAGAGAAAATAATCGACGAACAACTAAGTCCATCGCCACAAATAGGCACTCCAGTTCTTTTTGAAAGGCGGAAAAAAGAAGAAGGCAGATTAAATCAACTTTCTACTTTAACAGAAGTATACGACTATATCAGAATGTTGGACGCCGAAGGGTATCCAAACGCTTTCATAGAAACGGAACACCTGATAGTAAAATTCAAAGATGCGAAGGTTGATTCTACAAATGATTTAGAAATACAAGCTAATGTTGTCATCACTAAGAAATAAGAGAATACTCGTAGTAGTTGCACATCCTGATGATGAAGTTCTAGGACCTGGAGCCACAATGTATCGATTGATAAATGATTATGGGTGCGTTGTACGGGCAGTCATCTTAGGAGAAGGTATTACTTCACGCTCCAATACGCGAGATATAGAGCATTGGCGTGAGCAGCTTGAGACACATAAAGCTAACATTGAAACTGCTCGAAAGTATATAGGATACGAATCTACAGGAGTTTATGATTTTCCAGACAATCGATTCGATTCGAAAGCGTTGCTCGATATCATTAAAGTGGTAGAGTCTGAGAAAGACGCCTTCAATCCAGATGTGATATTTACTCATCATGGAGGAGATGTAAATGTTGATCATCAGAAGACCTTTGAAGCCGTGATTACGGCTACGCGCCCAATGGCTCATGAGAAAACTTCTGCTATTCTCACCTTTGAAACTATGTCAGGAACAGAATGGAGAGCAACCTCCGATCCACGTCACTTCTTACCAAACCTAATTATTGAAATAAGCGAGGAGGGACTTGAGGCTAAATGTAAGGCAATGGAATCTTATGAGTTTGAAAAACGAACCTATCCACATCCGCGTTCATCAAAAGCACTCAAAGTTAGAGCCCAAATGTGGGGTGTCGCTAATGGCGTACAAATGGCAGAGGCTTTTCAGATAATCCGGTCAATTGAAAAAATATGAAAATAGGAAAGCATCAAATAGGAGAAGACTCTCAAGTATTTATCATTGCAGAATTGTCTGCCAATCACAATGGAAGTTTAGAAACAGCGAAAGAGACTATCCGAGCTGCTAAACGCGCTGGGGCTGATGCTATTAAGCTTCAGACATACACAGCAGATACTATGACCATTGACTGCGATAAAGATGATTTTATTATTAAGGGAACTATTTGGGAAGGACAAAATTTATATGACTTGTATCAGCAGGCTTACACTCCATGGGAGTGGCATGAAGAGCTCTTTCGAGTAGCAGAAGAAGAAGGCTTAGAGTGTTTCTCTTCGCCTTTTGATAAGTCAGCTGTTAATTTTCTGGAGAACTTAAATGTGCCGGCCTATAAAATTGCCAGCTTCGAAATTACTGACATTCCGCTTATTGAATATGTGGCATCTAAAGGGAAACCAGTAATTCTTTCCACTGGGATTGCAACTTCTGAGGACATTGAATTAGCCCTTGACGCTTGTCGGCGTATTGGAAACAATAACATTGCGTTGCTGAAGTGTACTTCGAGTTATCCTGCTCCCGTTGAAGAAGCAAATATGGCCATGATCCGTGATTTCAAAAAGAGATTTAATGTTATCCCTGGCTTATCTGATCATACATTAGGTAGTACAGTTCCAATTGTTGCAACTGCCTTAGGAGCAAGAATTATTGAAAAGCACTTTATTCTGGATAGATCGATCGGTGGCCCTGACGCTTCGTTTTCAATGAATGAAGAAGAATTTACTAAAATGGTAAAAGCTGTGCGGGAAGCAGAAAAAGCAGTTGGCCAGGTAAGTTACGAACCAACCGAAAAACAGATAAAGGGTAGAGCTTTTAGTAGATCTCTATATGTTGTTAAGGATATCAAGAAAGGTGAAGTCATCAATGAAGAAAATGTTAGGAGCATTCGGCCTGGATTTGGGATGCATCCGAAAGAGCTTAAGAATTGTCTGGGTAAAGTAGCTCCGAAGGGTTTAAACAGGGGGGATAGGTTCAGCGTTTAAAATGTCTACTCGGTCAAACTAAATTCCATATTAAACCCCAATCGGATCATTAAAATTGCTGACAATAAATAACTTTCTTGAATGATAAAATGGTTTCAAACTCTGTTGTTAAAGTGATAAATCACCAATTTGGGTATTCATTTAAACAATATGAACGTAAAGAGAATAGTATTAATCAAGTAATTTATCGACTTATCAGATTGTTCGTTTCCACGGGCCTTTCGACTATTAAGTTTGGGTTATCCGATGCTTATCAAATAGAACTAGGGCGATCACTTGAAAAATTCTTAGAAGTGGAATTAGCAGATTCATTAGTTAATTCCTTTGAAAGCTATGCTTTAGTTTCTTGGAATATACCAAACACTGCAGAACGAGATCTAAAACGAGTTTTAAAAGCCTTTGAAGTTAAGTCGATTTGTATTAATCGGACTCACAGAATACAAAGCCACATTAAATATGACTAGCCATTTGTGGAAATATTTGGATGTTGGGGAATTTGGAAAAGTATTAATACGGTTTGCTTCCTCTGAGATATTGTCCAATGGACTAAGAATGCTTTCAGGTCTGTTAGTGGTGAGCTTAATAGACCCTGAATCCTACGGTGTATTTGCAGGAGCCGGAGTTTATTTAGGTTATATTTTAATTGGCCACGGTGGAATAATCAATGGACTAGGCCGTGAATTGCCTTATGCTCTCGGCAGAGGCAATGAAGTTGAGGCTCGTAGTATGGCTTCTTCTGTTTTCTTTTTATCAATACTAATTAGTTTGTTGGCTGGCGGCACTTATTTTATTTTTGCTTTAATTCACCTTGTACAAGGTAATCAGCTGTTAGGTCTAATTTTCTTAGGATATACTATCATTGGCGGACTTCAGTTATTAAACAAGCAGTTTTTGCCAGTATTATATCGCACCAATAATGATTTTGATTCATTATCAAAACAAAAGATAGTAATAGGACTCGTAAACCTGTCAACAGTGTTGTTAGTATGGTGGTTAGAAATATTTGGATTAATCATAAGAGCGGCAGGCTTAGCTATTTTGGAGTATATTTTACTTCTTAAAAACAAACCCTATAAATTATCATTAAAAAGAAATTTAGGGCATTATAATTACCTGTTCAAAACTGGTTTGCCAATTTTTGCCGTTGGACATGTCAATCTTATCTGGACAACTGTACTGAATAATTTTATTCTTTTTGTCGGAGGGCCATTGAATTACGGGTTATATGGCATTAGCAATATTGTACAGAGCGCTATTGGAGTCATACCATCGGCATTTGGTCAAGTTATTTACCCACGTATGGCTATCATGCTCGGTGAAGGAAAAAAGGTATCCTATATCTTAAAAACAAACATAAAGCCTTTGTTTTTTCAATTTAGTGTTATGTTAGTGGTAGCAGTCATTTGTGCTATGTTGCTGCCATTTGTTATACCGATTATTCTACCAAAGTATATTGAGGGCATTGCTGCAGCACAATGGATGATATTTGTCCCTGTCGTAAACTCTTTCGGTGCTTTGAACAACATATATAATGTAGTCAAGAGACAAAAGTGGTATTTTGTATCACTTTCTTTAGGCGCCATTATTGGTTCGCTTTACATAGTTTGGCAAGTCGATCATTATGGTTTTCATTTAGAGGTGTTCCCGCAGGGAATAATTTTAGGAGAAAGTCTACAACAGATACTAGCAATATGTTTTCTTCAAAGGTTACGAGATGATGACTAAGGCAGAATTAGCGTGTAAATTGAAAGTAGTTGAAGATAGACTTAATAAGTTAGAAATAGAGGGGTGTAGTTTAGGCTCAGCTCTGGCCAAGTTTCACGAAAATATTTATAATAATGCGCTACAAAATCTAAGTCCTTCAGGTTTTACTAAAATAGTCATAACACAATGGATAAAAGGGTTATTTATTTCAAATCCTAATACACAAGTTTATAGTAATAAAATTCTACTTTCTAAAATTACCTCGAAGGACCATACCAATGCATTAATTAATCCGATTAAAGAGCATTTTAAAACTAAAGCGATAATGTACACTCCGGATAGTGAAAATGAAATAATCCCCTACGGCTTTCCTAGGCGGTATACCCCAGTGAGTATACTTAAGATTTCGCTAGCTATTTTTAATCATTTTGTTGAAATTTATAATATCTATCGAAAAGAGGGTTTAGAACTGAATAGGGCACAACTCGCCTTGACATTAATGATACAAATAAATTCTTTTAGGAATTGGCATTTAATGTTCAAGGAAAACAGGCCTGTAATGATAATTGTTGATTTTGATCGTGACAATCGGAATGCCACAATGCTATTAGCGGCGAATAAATATAATATACAGACCGTAACCCTTGTGCATGGGACAATAAATCCACACATTGGGTTTTCACCACTAATTGCAGATGAAATATGGTGTTGGGGGTCCTTTCAAAAAAGACAATTAATATCACTTGGAATTTCCGAACAAAAAATAAAGATTAATGGCTCCCCAATAGCGCGAAAATTAATTAACAAAGTTAGAGATAAACCAAAAAAATATATTAAGACAATCGGCTTAGGTTTAAACCCGATGGGCGAAAAATACAATTTTGAATTACTGAGCTATTTATTTGAGAATGATTATGATAGTAGAATTGAATGGATTGTAAAGCTTCATCCTTCAATGATAAAGTCGAAATGGATGTTTGATATGGAAAAGGAAAACGTTACGATTTATGAAAGTACTTTCCTATCGACAAAAGACTTTTTTAATGCTATAGATCTACTGATAGTTGGAAACAGTGGGATTGGTTATGAAGCTGTTGTAAACGGTATACCAATATGGGTATATAGTCCAAATAATGAAGGGCTTTTTCACGACAAGGTCATGATTTTATATGGTAATTGCCCAGATATAACAAACATGGAAAATTTAGTGAAACATTTTAATTGCTTGTTTTGCGATCCAGAATATCTAAAATTGCTATTAGAAAACGAAAAATCGTTTGTATTAGGTGAGTTCTATTCTTGTATAGGTATAGAATCTGCAAACAATATTATCAAGTCGATTCAAAAAAAAATGGTAAATGTTTATTAGAGCACTGAGGGTTTTAAATTTTGGTAGATTCTTTATTCGTATGAGGAATGATGTAATTTTAAGAAAAGAGGGTATAATCATGATGTCGAAGCCGAAAATCAATGGTGGTATAATAATACGTAACAAGGGGCGAATTGAGTTAGGTGAGAACGTATTGATCAATAATACAAGTGAATATAATCCCGTAGGACTCCCTCATCCAACTATTTTGTGTACTTCGAATAAAAAGGCAAGAATACATATCGGTAATAACGTTGGGATTTCCGGCGCATCTCTTGTTGCTGCATCATTCATTAGTATTGGTGATAGGACATTGATTGGAGGTGGTGTCGGAATTTGGGATACCGATTTTCATCCATTGAATTCAATAGAACGAAGGAACCATCAAACAAGGGGTGCAAGGTCAGCACCAATTGTAATCAAAGAAGATGTGTTTGTAGG